>Ga0272440_1002642_pt1 | contig 13819 bp, 8 predicted proteins | sample SSMMMBAug17_FD_192440 | JGI IMG/M metagenome (GOLD analysis project Ga0272440, IMG submission 192440) | Marine sediment archaeal communities from Little Sippewissett salt marsh, Falmouth, MA, United States - SSM-MMB-Aug17 | ecosystem: Environmental > Aquatic > Marine > Wetlands > Sediment ...
TAAGCCGGTAAATGTTCTATTTGTATTTCATCTTGTTGACATATATTGATGGCATACTCAACGCAGTTTCTTAATTCTCTAACATTACCAGGAAAAGGGTACTGAATTAATTTATGTAGCGCAACGTTGGAGAATCCACGAATTTGTTTATTAAAGCGTGATGAAAATTCATGAATAAAATGATCCATTATCAATCGAATATCCTCACCTCTATCCCTGAGCGGCGGAAGCTGTAATCGAACAACATTTAATCGAAACATCAAGTCCTGCCTGAACTTTTTTTCTTTGACCATCTGATCCAAATTACGATGCGTGGCAGCAATGACCCGAACATTGGCTTGAAATCCTTTGGTGCTTCCCAATGGATAAACCACCTGATCGTCAAGAAAAGTAAGCAGTTTGACCTGAAGTGACAATGGCAAATCGCCAATTTCTGTGAGAAACAAGGTGCCATTGTGGGCCAGACGAAATCGTCCGGGTTTGTTATCCACTGCACCGGTAAATGCACCTTTCTGATGGCCAAATAGTTCCGATTCTAATAGTGTTTCAGGCAATGCGCCGCAATTAACTTTTACAAAAGGGCCTTTTGAGCGATTGGATGCCTGATGAATGGTTTCTGCCAGAATATCCTTTCCTGTTCCAGTTTCTCCGGTAATCAGGATTGCAGAATCACTTTGTGCGAGAAGGGGCACGTGTTGAAAGATTTTAGTCATTTCTGTAGATTGACCAATGACATTTTCATAGGCATATGCATGATGTCCATTGAATGCATCATTCCTACTTGATCTTAAATCTTTTAATGATTCAACATACCCGAGGCAATTGCCTTGATTATCTTGAACAGGCGACAAGTTAATTTGAACAGGAATCAATTCTCTATTTTTATTAATGATATCCGTTTCAATAGATATGGCTTCCATTTGACATGGATCCTTTGCCATAGGGCAATTCTGCATACACAAACGACTTCGGGTGACATGAAAGCAGGATATGCCCTGAATATCATTTCGATAAAATCCGCTAAGGGCTTCAAATGCCCTATTTACTGTAATAATTTTTCTGTTCCGATCCAATATGGCAATACTAATTGGGATTTCATCAGTCAGGTGTGCCATTGCTATTGGTGTCGCAAATAAACCAGATATTTGAGTCTTTTGCATGTTTTATTTGCCTGTTCAAATTCTAATTTTTATAATAATTAGGCATCATTCGTAGTGAACAGTTCTGTTCGTTCCCAGGCTCTGCCCTTATCGTTATCCCCAAAAATGAAGATTAATACAACAAAACAAAAGCAATTGCAAAATTATATTCATTTTTTGAAATAAAGAATATTCAACTCACTATGTTTTTATTTGTTTCAAATTGATTTATAGCGTTCAAAACAATATGAAACATTGTAAAACAATATTTTTACCGCAAACCGATCGATAATTTATAACTAATTGATATAAAAGATTTTTATTGTCTTGGCACCCGCATTGCTATATCATAAATCAAATACTTAATAAACAAAAGTGAGAAAAAACGATGCGCACCAGAATATTAATTGTTGAATCAGGCAGTTTATTTACAGAGCTGCTGAAAAAACATGAAACAACAAAAGAATGGAATATTTATCGTGCTTGCACGTTAAAGGAAATTCGTCAGTATCTTGGTGGTGCGATCATTGATGTTATACTGCTTAATCTAATTGAATTAAAACGCAATGGCATTCTGATTTTAAAAAAAATTCGAAAGTCATCCATTCCAGTCATTACAATCAATAGTGGCAATCAACTGGCACTTTCAATTGAGGGAATGAAACTGGGTGTTTTTGATGATTTTTTGATGCCGTTAAACCTTGATGCTTTATTAGAAAAAATTCATGAAGCATCAAAAATCAAAATCAAGGCAAAACCAAAGTTTCCGCTGATGGAACGTGTACAAAACACATTAATTGCCGCAACATATGCGGAAGCCGGTGAAGCTGAGATGGCGAAATCATTTTTTAAAGGACAATAAAGTCAAATAAAAAGGAGGATATCATGAAAGAAATGAAAGTTTTATTGGTGGATGATGAAAAAGAATTTGTAAAATCGCTTTCAGAGCGTATGCAAATGAGAGATGTACAGTCTAAAGTTGCCTATGATGGTGATGAGGCTTTAAAGACCATGAATGAGGACCTGCCTGATGTCATGGTTTTGGATCTAAAAATGCCGGGTATGGATGGTATGGAATTGCTCAGACGCACAAAAAAGGCCTTTCCTGGTGTTCAGATTGTTATGCTGACAGGTCATGGTTCGGAAAAGGATGAACAGGAAGCCAAACGTTTGGGTGCATTTGGATATCTCAAAAAGCCTGTATCTATAACCGAATTAATGAAAACTGTCAGTGCAGCTTATCAATCCAAATTTGAAGATACAATGACTGCCGCAACCTTTGCAGAAGCAGGTGATTTTGAAACAGCCAGATCTTTCACCAAATCCAGATAGATTATGAACTTTAAAACGGGCGGGCATTTTTGTTGAAAAATGCCCTTCCAGAAATCTGAAATGATGAAAGGAGATGTGAATATGGCGAGTGAAAATATAATATCCAGTCAACCAGGTATACTATCAAATAAATTGCTTTGGCTGATTACCGGCGCAATTTGTTTTATGGTGATTGGTTTTATTCTGCCAACACCTCAAAGCCTGATTGATCTGGTAGAAAAACAAAATATTGCAAAAAAAATGATCGACTGGCATATTGCAAGCGATATTTCTCATGCCGCGTGGAAAGCCAAACTGGTCTTAGGCATGATCCCCATGGCAATTATCTATTTTGCAACAGAAGCACTTCCCATCGGGCTTGTGGGAATCTTAATGCCAGTTTTTGCATATTTCTTTAAACTCTTGCCGATGAAAATGATAGGACAAACCTTTGCAGGCGACGCGCCATTATTTTTATTGGGTGTTCTTGCAATGGGTGTTACTGTCATTGGTGTCGGACTTCACAAACGACTCGCAACATGGATATTGGGTTGGACCAGTGGTTTCATGTTGCCCATTATTGTATTATGTATGTCAATGTCAGTTCTGGGCGCTTTTATTTCAGCACATGCAATGGCTGCATTTATGGCACCTGTCATGGCAGCTGTTTATATGGGTGCTGTGTCATCAAATAAAACCCGCGGTGAAATTGAGCATGATCCACAACTGGCTAAACTATTGCTGCTTTCCTTGTGTTTTGCTTTAAATGTGGGTGGCGTTGGTTCGCCAGCAGCAGGTGGAAGAAATGTTATCATGATGGGGTTTTGGTCGGATTATAATGTGCCTATGAGTTTTGGTCAATGGATGCTTTATGGATTGCCATTATCGCCAGTATTGGGTCTGGCTGTCGCATTATACATGTTGTTTATTTTTAGAAATGTGAAAACCAAAGATCTGACGCCTGGATTAAAAGCAATAAAGGATTCGACAAAAGAAATGGGAAAAATGAGTTATCAGGAAAATGTTGCATTTGGCATGATGATTCTAATTCTCATATTATGGATTTTTGGTGGACATGATTTAGGGCTTGGCGGCCCTGCATTGTTAGCATTAATCATTCCTGTTGTATTTAAAATTGCGGACTGGCGAAAAATTTTGGCTGGTATATCCTGGGATGCCTGGTTTATGTATTGTGGTGCATTGACATTAGGCGCATTATTAAAAGAGACCGGCGCTGCATTATGGTTGGCTCAAATATTTCTAAATGGATTAAATTATATCGGCTTTGGTGAAGGTCTGGGATTGTGGATCGGCATGAGTTCATTTTCTGGCTTGATGACCAATTTTATGTCAGATGCTGGAACAACCGCACTTTTAGGCCCTATTGCCGTTCCCATGGGGATTATGAGCGGTGTTCATGGTGAACCCTGGGCCATTGGATTGGCAACAGCTTTTGCAACATCATTTGCACATTTTTTGATTGTCGGCACACCCAATAATGCTATTGTCTATGGTTTGGGGGTATATTCAGATACCGGTCAACGCATGATCAGTCCCTTTGATTTTATCAAGTATGGATTTTTATTATGGATTATTTCCCTGGTGATTATGTGGGTACTTGGTTTTATGATATTGTTTCCGCTCGTTGGTTTTCCTGATGGTATCGTTGAAACTGCAAAATCTGTTTTAATGACCCAATCACCTTAAGTTTTAAGAAATAACACAAAAATGGTTATACTTAAAACCATTAATGTGAAGGAGGGAATAATGAATACAAGAATACTTTTAGTTGATGATGAGATCGAATTTGTTGACACCCTGGCAGAACGTCTCAGAAATAGAGATTTTCATGTCACAAAAGCCTTTGATGGGCATTCTGCACTTGAAAAATTGAAGGAATTCAATTTTGATGTCATGATTCTGGATGTTCAGATGCCTGGTACAAGTGGTATTGATGTTCTTAAGACAGTCAAAAAATTGAAACCTTTAACTGAAGTCTTAATGCTGACTGGACATGGTACAGTAGAAACAGCGATTGAAGGCATGAGACAGGGCGCTTTTGACTTTTTATTAAAACCATGCAAAATTGATCATTTGTTGGAGAAAATTAACAATGCCAATCAACGAAAATCTGAACATGAAAAGCGTATTCAAAAAGCCATGGTTGAAAAATTGTCAACTTCTCCCATGAGTGTTTTTGATAAATTTTGAAATATATGGATATTTTTTTAACCGCATACCTATGATCGTCCAACGTTGGTTTGTCCTGGCATATGTTTTGCCCTGAAAGGGCAAAACATACCAGCCCTGGAGTTTCAAATCCAGTCAGCCAAATTATCTGGAATTGACGAACCTAATTGTCACTAATGGCTTCCAGTTGGGTTATTTTTTCATAGATTTCTTTCAATTCGAATGGTTTGCAGATAATATCATGTGCGCCAATCTTTTGAGCAATTGTCAAATAATCATTCGGTGCTCTGTAAAAAGCCCCGCCAGACATGGCAATAATTTTTGTTTTTGGGTATTTATCTCGAATTTCCCGGATTGTTTCAAGTCCTTCTTGTTCTGGCATAAAAATATCAGTTAAAAGTATATCAGCCGGTTGTTTGGACTGCAAATATACAGCCTCACGTCCATCTGAGGCAACAGTGACTCTGTACTTTTTGTTTTCAAAAAAAATTTTCAACATTTTTTGAATGGATGTGTCATCATCAACAATTAATATATGTGACATGATCAATACTTCCTTATATAAAAAATATATAATTTTTTTAGTAAATAAATAAAATTATATATCACAAATCTTGTTTATGAACAACTTTTACATAATTCGATAAAAAATCGACCATTTTTTTTTATGAAATAGTTTGGCCCTCATATGCCTAAGACTTTAAAGGCTATAGAAACAAGGCATGTCCTTCCCTATCTTACTTTAAAAAGAATGGCATACAATGATGGAATCATCACAAGGGTCAAAATTGTCGAAACCAATAAGCCACTCATTATTGTAACGGCCATTGGGCCCCAAAAAGCACCACTGATTGAAAGGGGCATGAGTCCGCTCAATGTGGTCAGCGTTGTTAATATGATTGGAAAAGCACGGCGCTGACCAGAAAATATTATGGCATTTATAGGTGGCGTGCCACTGATTAACTCGGCATCAATTTGTTCAATGAGCAAAATCGCATTGTTGACAACAATTCCCGCCAGACTGATCACCCCCAGAAAAGCCATAAAACCCATTGCCATATCAGTTAACCAGAGACCTGTAAAAACGCCAATAAAGGCCAATGGAATTGTCATTAAAATAATTGTCATTTTTCTAACATTTGAAAACTGTGCCACAAGAATCATTACCAGTACGGCCAGAGAAATAGGAATTTGTGCATTAATGCTTTTTTGGGCGGTCTCAGTGCCTTCTTTTTCTCCACCATAAGAAATGCCATATCCTGATTCAAAATGAATTATGGCAAGTTTTTCCTGAATTTTTTTCAATAGCGCTTCAGCATTATACCCTTCTGCATTGTAACCCTGAACAGTGATTGTGCGTCTTAAATCGCGATGTCTGATTTTTCCAGCCTCCCATTTTAGTTGTAAATTGGCAACCTGAGCCATTGGAACTGTTATACCATGCGCTGTCATTAAAGTTATGTCCTGAATACGTTCAATGGTGTTTCTTTCTTGTTCTTTCAGGCGGCCAATAATTGGAATGGAAGTATCACCCTCTCTATAAAAAGTGACCGCTTCACCTGTCAACGCGCGTTGAAATGCCTGGGCAATTGAAGCCGTGCTCACACCGACACGACGCGCTTGGTCCTGATTGATTGAAATAGAAAATTTCGGTATCTTTAGCCCCCAATTATCACGTATATCTCGAAGACCATCAATTGATTCACAAATATCTTGTATTTGATTGGCATAAGCATATAGTTTTTTGAAATCCTTCCCATATATACGTACCTGAATGGGTGCCCCAACTGGCGGGCCAGATTCCAAATATTTTACAATACCAATAGCATCTGTAAAATTATTGCGAAAATATGCTGAAAGCTCATCAACCATTTTTTGAGTTTGCTCAAAAGCATAGTTATTCACAACAAACTGTGCATAATTGGCTGTTCGCTGTTCACCACTGACGCCGCTTTGAAAACGTGGCCCCTGTTCACCAATATAGAGTGCTGTATTACGTATTTCATTTGGGTAGTTTTTTAATAAATACTTTTCAACAATTAATGCCTGATCTCTTGTTTCACGATAATCCGTGCCTTCAGGTAAATAAAAATCGATTAAAAATTGCGCTCTGTCTGATGGCGGAAAAAAAAGCTTTCGTACCCGCGGTGCTACCAGCGTCATCACAAGAATGAGAAGAATAACGCCTGTACCCAAAGTAATATATTTATAATTCAAACATCTGTGCATGAGCCAATTATAGGACCGCGAGAAAAAAGAAGGTTCATTATCAGTGTTTCCATTTTTATTGCTTGGTTTTAATAGCATTGTACAAAGAATAGGCACCAATGTCATGGAAACAAAAAATGATGACAACAGCACTATGCCAACCCCAAAAGTGATAGTTCGACAGAAAATACCAACGCCTGATTTGGCTAATGCAATGGGTAAAAAAGCAGCAACAGTTGTTCCGGTTGCTGTTAAAAGGGGAACAGATAGTTCTTTTGCGGAATGAATTGCTGCGTCCATTCGATCCATACCTTGACGAATATAGGCTGAAATCGATTCTGTCATAACAATGCCATTGTCTACCAGCATTCCCAAAGCGATGATCAATGAAACCAGCGATATTTGATGAATGGGAATGTTGATTGCTTCAAGCACGATAATTGTGATTAAAAATGAAATAGGAATCAGTACACTGATAATCAGGGCTTCACGCCATCCCAATAATAGAAACATAATCACCAACACAATCAGAACAGCCTGCCATAAATTGTTTACAAATTGCTTGATATTTTTCAGTACCCATTTGGGTTGATAATTTACCATATGTAAATCAACACCAATGTACATTTCTTCCTGCTTTTGCTTTAAAAGTGATGAGACCAAATCACCCAACTCCAATATTTGCCCGCCAGTTTCCATTTCAACAACGACACCCACAGCATCCTGCCCCATATAGCGCATTTGCATTTTTGCCGGGTTTTCATAGGTGCGTGAAATTGTGGCAACATCTTTTAGGAAAAAAATATGAGAGTGTCCAGGCATTGTAATAACAGTCTTTTTAATATCATCCAAAGATTGATATTCACCCGTCGGCTCCAAACGAATGCTTTGCGGCCCCACTTTGATATCACCGCCGGGCGCCAGAATATTTTGTTGAATCAGGGTTGATGCAATCATTTCAGGTGAAATGCCTAGTTCACTTAGTTTTGCTTGTGAAAACTCAATATCTATTCGTTCATGAATCTCTCCAATAACATCAACGCGAACTACGTATTGAAGCTGATTCAGGTCTTTTTTGAGATCATCCGCAATATCAACCAATTCTTTGTTGCTGAATCCCTCACCGGTAATCGCAATGACAAAGGACTTCACTGCCCCAAGATCATTATTTAGCCAGGGTTGACTACAACCTGTTGGAAGCGTCCCTCGTAAATCATTTAATTTTTCACGAACTTTATCCCAGATATTTTTGGTATGCTCAATATGCTCTGCAATAACAGGAAAAACATAAGATACACCTGTTTGAGAAACAGAACTAACCTCTTTTAAATCTCCCACCTCCAAGAGTTTTTCTTCAATTTTATTGGTGACCAGTTCCTCCATTTTCAGTGGCGATGCACCTGGCATACGTGTAATGATAACAGCCTGCCATTTGGGAAATTCCGGAAATTCTTCTTTTGCAATTTTTTGAATTGCTGTGAAACCCAGAAAAATAACCAAAATATAAAAAAATAAAATAACGCCTTTATTATTAAGGGAATATTTTGTCATTGATTTACTCTCTTATTGAAGGATTCGAATTTTCATACCTGCCCGAATTTTAGACATACCGCCTGTAATGACAAGCTCGCCTTCATTCAATCCATTTAGAATCTCTATGGCTTCATTTAATATTCGTCCCATAGAAATTTCACGTCGCAAAGCAACTTGCTTGAGCTCATCAACAATCCAGACAAAATGCGCACCGGTAACTTTGTCTTCTAATATGGCATGGATGGGTATGATTGGAAAACCAGAATTTGTGTTTGAGGAATGTAAGAAAATATTGGCTGTCATACCAGGCAAAATATCTCTTTCTGGGTTGATAACTTCCACAAATACTGGATATGTCAATGTTTGACGATCTGCAGAAACCCCTACTTTGGTAATTGTACCGGTAATATCTCTTTTAGGGAAGTTTCGAAATTTCATTGATACTTGCCGGCCTGCATTTATCGAAGAAATCATACGTTCGGGTACACTGATCTGAATTTCTATACGTGAAATATCTACCAGAGAATAGATGGGCATTCCAGCGGAAACTTGTTGAAAATTGGAGGTATGTTTTTGAGAAATCACACCATTAAATGGGATTTTCATCACAGTATCTTCTAATGCCGCCTTTGCCTGTGACAGGTTGGAGCGAATGGACCGAATGTTGGCTTCAGCCGCACGAATTTCTTCTTCCCTGCCACCTGTTTTCGCCTTTGCCAGTTCTTGACGCGTTGTTTCCAGTTCGGCTCTTGACTGTTCGTATTGGGTGCGGACTCTGTCCAACTGACTTTTGGATGCTGCATCCGCCGCATATAGATTCTGAACCCTTTGATATTCGGTATTTGCTGTCTTGACAGTTGTTTGTAATGCACGCATACGACCTTCCAGGCTGATAATATCCTCAGAACGTCCGCCTTTTCGTAATTGATCCAATTGCGCTTCTGTTGCTGTTAGCTGATTTTTAATGGATTCCATGTTCAGTCGATAATCTCTGTCATCCAGTCGCGCAACAATTTGACCAGACTTTACGCGCTGACCAACACTGGCAGTAAGTTTCTTGATTACGCCTGGGACACGAAAACTTAACACAGATTCACTAATTCCTGCAGCAACGCCACTAAAAGTACTTTTTTCTTGTGCTTTGGCAGCTGAAACTATTTTCTGAACTTTTACAGGACGTATGACTTCTTTGGCTTGATTTTCTGCAGGCTGCTTACATGATAATATACATGAAAGGAAAATTGGTATTATGATAAAAATCAATTGTTTCTTATTATTCATAAGCGATACCTCTCTAAATTATTAGTTTTCAAATATTAAATATTGTAGTGCAATATTTGCAAAAGTCAGACAAGTCGGACCAGTCGGACAGATCAGGCTTGTCCGATTGGAGGATTTATTTTAATGCTTCCTATGCTAAGGAATACTCGTAAATTAACTTCCCCATTTTCAAAAATCGGACAAGTCGGACTGGTCTGACCTGTCCGACTTGTCTGACTTTACAGAATGGGAAATTATTTTCCGAGCATTCCTAAGTTATACGCGTTTATTCATCAATATGTTTTTGAAAAAAACGTTCTAATTCTTTTACAAGCGTCATACTGCGTGGGTCATCCATTTTTTCTAAAAAGACCTCAACATGACTGATCAAGTGAAGCAAACGCGCAACAGACTGCATAAATCGATAGCGATGAAGCGTTGCATTTTTTTCACTTAATATCAGATTTGACTGGATATCCAGCATATCAATAGTGGCAATACTGCCATTCAAGTATGCAGTTTCAGCCAATGCAAGATTTTCCCTGGCAAGGTCAGCATCTTTGATTGCAATTTGTGTATTATTTCTCAATGTGTAATGGTCAAAATAAGTCGATCGAATTGATTTTGCAAGTTCTGATTTCAATTTTTCAATAGCAGTTTCAGCTTCTTTGATTTCAGTTGCTGCTTTGCGCAATTCTAAAAAGCGGGTGCCACCGGAAAAAATGGGCCAGGACAGCTTTAGCAGCGTATTCCAGCCTGTCGTATTGGCATCATCATAAATTGACTCCAACATATTGACTTCACTGGCCTTATAAGCGTCAATAACAGCTTGTTCATCCTCTGTTTGATGAAAAGATTCAAATACATAAGGTGTTGGTTGCATATCTCGGTGATCATCAGAAAATTGCCTGAACCATTGAGCACTAAAATCCAGGCTTGGCCAAAATTTGGCGAGCATACGTTCACGATTTAGTTGTGCTTGTTTTCGTCTGGTTTCAAGTAATTTTAAGTTCACAGAATGATCATATGCCTTTTGAATCAAGAAATCTCGAAATAGTTTTAATTTCCCTTGTGTTTGATAATAAGTATCAAACACAACAGTTCGTTTTCTAAAATTTGTTTCATTAAAATCCTCCCGGTCAGTCATTTCAAATTCAGTCTCCTGAGGTAAATTCAATAGATAAACCAATGCTATTCGGGCCTTATCCAGATCACGTATTGCTTCAACCAGTTCCATTCGCCCTTGATTATATTGTATTTCCATGCGAAGTACATCACTTCTGCCTGCGCTTTCCAGATCATGTCTTAATAAAACGATATCTAAATGCTTTCGAAGAATACGCAGTTGTTCTCGCCGATCTCTTACATTATCTTCAGCCAGCATATAATCAATATATGCCATTACAACGTGAAGCATTAAGTCCTGTTTTGTGATAGAAATTTCACGATTTGCAGCGGTTTCGTCCAAGTGGGCAACTTCAATGGTTTTGTTCAATTCGCGATTGTAAATATTTTGAAAAAGGGATACCTCCAATCGAGATTGTTTTTCAGGACTGGGTTGAATATGTGCACGTGTTTTATCTAATTGAGCATAGGAAATATTTGCGCCTAATTGTGGATAATAACTGCGTTTCACAATATCAACATTGAGCGAGCTTTGTTTTTGATCCCAAAGTTTCAGTTTTAAGTCTGGATTTTTCTTTATTGCGGTTGCAACAGCTTCTTGCATTGTAATTCGCATTCTATCTTCTGATTTTCCAACAACAATGGCATCATAGAGAAATTCTAATGGAATGTCATAAGCAATTTCCCGCGCTGTTTGTTGATTAAAAATTAATTCAACTTTCCAGTTATCTGTCACAAGTAATTCTGAAGGACGCATGCCAATCAGGATATTATATAAATGAAGTGCTGTTTTTCTTGCAATACGTTTAAAGTCAAAATTATTGACCGCTGCAACTGCTCCTTGTTTAACCCCATGCATACCTTCCTGAGTAATGGACAATATTTTTTTTTCAGTTAACAGCCGGTAAATATCTTTGCATTGTGAATCGGTAAAGGCATATAGATTTGGCACAAATACCATATCTGTATTAAGGGATTGTATTTTGTCTGTATAATTATTCTTTGAAATTTCAACAACTTCAACTTCAATTGCTGGCGATTTTTTTCCAAATAAACGTATTGTATCTGCAATTCCCATAACATGTTTTCGCATGCCTGTTGATTTACCCGTGTTATTTGCACATGAGAAATGCGGACAAAGATAGGTCATTTTTTTGAAAGGCTTCAATTTACGAATAAATGTAAGTGCTGACAGCTCAATTGTAGGATCGTAAAGAGAAGTCCAATTGGGATTTGTTGGTTTTAATGAATGACGTTCCAACAAGCCTAAATCAATAGGAAAATCAACATTGATACTGACTACTGGTACTTTTAATGGATTCATATCAGCAAAGGATTTTGCAGCTTCAGTTCCTAAACTTAAAATTACATCTAATCCATGATTGCTTACAAGTTCATGCGCAATGGATTGAATATCATTTATCCGAAACTTGCCATTCCGATTTGAGTCTTCAGGATAAATAATTTGGAATTGACCTTGATTTAATATATCCAATTCTTGTTGGATGGGCTGAATAATTGAATTGAACCAATAGTCGCCATCAACCAGAATGCCAATACTTTTTACTTCAGCCATGCCTTGCGCTGGATGAATAAGTAGTGATAATGTCAGGCATACAAAAAAGGATAATATATATTTATTGTTTTGATAAATAGGAACCATGGTACCTCACATTTTATTATCGTCCAACTTTGGTTTTTCCAATTAAGCGGGACAATCACTGACTAACACGGACACACACAACTCGCACTTGAAAAAACTAAAGTTGGACGATAATAATATAAAGCGTCTTGGGAAAAAGTTATACTCAAATAAAAGTTAATAGCACATGATGAGATAAATTGAAATTATAAAACATGATGTTCGATGTACAATTTTTTATCAATCCAGTATAGTAGGTTAGAGATGCAAAAAATGAAAGGGGAATATACCTTTTTTGTAACTCCAAAGGAAACGATCCTTTTGTTTTATTAATTAATTCGTTTTACCTGCCAATTGAAAAACAATTATTGCAGATATATACCATGTTTGATAATAAACGATTTCTAATGGAACCCCTTGAAAACCATTATTGCCGGACGCATTTATGTCTCTCTCTGAACAATAAGATAAGGAATACTTGGCATCCTTCATTTCGTAGTTAATAGTTCTGCTCGTTCCCAGGCTCTGTCGGCTCTGCCTGGGAACGCATGGGAACGCATACTTGGCGGCTCTGCCGCCTATGTAAATGCATAAGCGGCAGAGCCGCCTGATATGCATTCCCAGGCAGAGCCTGGGAACGAGAAAGCTCTTATCGAGATGTGTATAACGATAAGGGCAGAGCCTGGGAACGAGCAGAACTGGGGCGTATGTATAAGTTAGGGGAAAACAATTTCAGTCAAGAATGTACGATTTCGGCAATGCCAAGAACAGCGTAGGGATTAAGCCCTACGCTGTTCTTGGCATTGCCGAAATCGTACATTCTTGAAACCGAAATTGTTTTCCCCTAACTTATACTTACGCCCTAAACAAAAAAAAAGAAAAACAATATGGAAAAGAATCGTGAAATGCTCATACAAAAAGTTCGTGAATATTTTCCAGAAGCGGACCTTTCATATATAGACAGAGCATATGAACTTGCTTGTGAACGATATGAGCAAGAGAATATTGATGCTTTTTTACATGCCTTTGATGTAGCAGGTGGACTGGCGAATATGCGAATGGATATTCAAAGCATTGCAGCGGGTTTACTTCATGACCTGATTGAATCCAGGTTGGTTTCATCTCAAACACTTGAAAAGCATTTTGGCGATGGCATGGTAACACTTCTTGATGGTGTAACACAGCTAAACACAGTTTCAACGCGAGATCGTCGAAACAATCAGGCTGAAAAACTACGACGAATGTTTTTGGCAATTGCAAATGACATTCGAGTTATATTTATCAAGCTGGTGGACCGCGTTCATACCATGCGTGATCTTGAAAAACGAATAGCAAAACAACGTAAGGAATACGCTCAAGAATCAATGGATATTTATGCCCCTATAGCTTCACGTCTTGGTATATATACCAT
>Ga0272440_1002643_pt1 | contig 13816 bp, 8 predicted proteins | sample SSMMMBAug17_FD_192440 | JGI IMG/M metagenome (GOLD analysis project Ga0272440, IMG submission 192440) | Marine sediment archaeal communities from Little Sippewissett salt marsh, Falmouth, MA, United States - SSM-MMB-Aug17 | ecosystem: Environmental > Aquatic > Marine > Wetlands > Sediment ...
TGCTTTAATTAAGGAAGGCTCTGAAAATATCATACCCATTTTTCTTGAACGTATAATTGTTTGGCACGTAGAGACGTAGCATGCTACGTCTCTACAGAACAAAACCCCCTGACGAACATTTTTTTGAAATGGGGAACTTATTTTCAGAGTATTCCTAAGCGTGGTAAAGATGACTTTAAGTTTTAATTTAAGTGATAATTGTATCATTCCAAAAGCATTGTATGTCGTTGCTACGCCCATTGGTCATGCAGAAGACATTACTATTCGGGCTTTAAAAGTTCTTTCTCAGGTAGATCTGATTGCTGCTGAGGATACACGAGAAACACGTAAACTTCTCACGCATTACGCAATTGATACACCAATGATTTCCTGTCATGATCACAATGAGCCTCAATGTGCAGAATCCATAATATCGCAATTGAAGAATGGTAAAGCAATTGCGCTTGTGTCTGATGCCGGCACACCTGTGATATCAGATCCCGGATATAGTGTGGTTTCAATGGTAATAGAAGCAGGCTTTTCAGTGATACCCATACCCGGTGTTTCTGCTGTCATGGCCGCGTTGTGTGTTTCAGGCCTGCCCTCAGACGCATTTGTTTTTCAGGGCTTTTTGCCCAAAAAGCAGGGCAAAAGACAAAAAATATTGAAACAGTTGTCTGTAGAGACCGCCACATTGATTTTTTATGAATCTCCCAAAAGAATCGTTTCATTATTAGAAGAAACGATTCAATACTTTGGTGACCGCCCGGCAATGATTGGGCGTGAATTAACCAAGCCATATGAAGAATGTATTCGAGGTCATCTGACAACAATTCATAACGCCATTTTACAGAAAAAAACAGTTAAAGGCGAATTTACCCTTTTAGTGAGTGGTTGCAAATCAAAGCATGATTTTGACAATAACAGCCTGTATCAACAAGTTGGCAATTTTTTGAAGGATAATGACAATCTGCCGCTTTCACAAAATGTTAAAACCATGGTGAAACTGTGGGGAGTCTCCCGAAAAAAAATATATGATATTGCCTTGAAGATAAAAAATAGTCAATAATATGAGTTTATTAAATCCAGTTATTCTAACTGTGCCTTATCAATTATCCAATTTTGCAATGCCCAGGCGGGTTAAAGCAATCAGTCAGTTATCAAGAGAGACTGTCTTTGTATCAGCACATCTGAGTCAATTGACAATCAAGGTATTAACTCAAACATCAACAGGAATGCCCGAGCCAGACAATGATGTATACTGGTCTGTATCCCATAAGCCAAAATATGTATGCGGCGTGGTATCAAATCAAAAAATTGGTATAGACATTGAAGAAATTAGACCCCAACAGCAATCCATGTTTGACTATGTTGCAACTGATATTGAATGGGCATGTATTGATGGCAACCGCTGTAAACGATCATTCTTTCGTTGCTGGACAGCTAAAGAAGCGGTTTTAAAAGCTGAGGGTACCGGCATTGTGGATTTACTCAAATGTCAGGTGATTGAAGATTTAGGGGAGTCTGCAATGCTTTTGCATTATCATGATCGTCAATGGCAGGTCGAACATTATTATTTAAACAACCACATTGCCGCCATTATTCATGATGAACATGATGACGTTGTGTGGCATATATTATGAAAGAATAGAATTCAAATTATGATAATTAAAAACAAAAGCAATCAATGTATTAAACTGTGGGTAATTATTCTGGTCTTGATATTCAGCGCATGTGGCACTGAAAAAAAAATGCGGCCAGGTCTTTTTTTACTGGAATCTGATCAGGTCAAACAGATCAGATGGCATGATGATCGCAATTTTGAAGATCTTTATCATACGATTTCACAATCAATTGATTATTACAAACGTTTACCAGAGCGCTACAAGTTTTCATACAACCACTTGAAATATTCTCCTTTGGAAATGATTGCATCAATGACTATTTTTAAGGATCTGGTTGAAAATGCCAGTAAAGCAAATCTCTCACAAGAAATTGACAAAAAATTTCATGTGTTTGAGAGTCGAAATTCAGATCAGGATGCTTTTTTTACAGCATACTATGAACCGGTGCTTGAAGGATGTGTTCAACGTTCCAGTCAGTTTCCAGTCCCTTTGTATGAAATCCCTCCTGATCTGGCACGTATTCATCTTGGCGATTTCAACACCAAATACAAAGGCGAATGGATAACCGGGCGTGTGAAAGGGAATAAGTTTATCCCTTATGAAAGCAGAGATGAAATCGTATATCGTAATGCGCTGGAAAGTCGTGCTGAAGTTATTGCTTTTGTCAAAAACCATGTTGAGCTGTTTTTTTTGCAAATACAGGGGTCAGGCAGAATTTGCTTTGAAAAGGACAATACATGTATTAGAGTCAACTATGCCGGGCAAAATGGGCATCCCTATCGGGCTGTAGGCAGATTACTTAAAGACGATATCCCAAAAGAAAAGATGTCTTTACAGGCAATCAAAGAATATTTATACGAACATCCAGATGAAATCCGACGCATTTTAAAATATAATCCAAGCTATACTTTTTTCAGAACAGTTTCAGATGGACCGCTGGGCAATATTGAAGTCCCGCTGACTGCATGGCGATCCATTGCAATGGATCACAAAAAAATTCCCAAAGGCGGGCTGGCTTTTTATCAAACAACAATTCCTGAATATGACAACGATATGATCAAAGACTTTCAACCGGTGCAATGCTTTGCGCTGGTTCAGGATACCGGTGGCGCCATTCGTGGGCATGGCCGGGCTGATCTTTTTTTGGGGAGCGGAAAAGAAGCAGAAAAATTGGCAGGCCCGATGCAGCAAAAAGGTCACATTTATCTACTTGTTGCCCGAAAAGAATTTATTGAATTACAGCGGCCGGTCATTGAATAATTGTTTTTTTGACTAATTAAGAGCCGCCTCTTTTCTGGCTGCTTCGACTGTTTTTAATCAGTTCAGTTACAACAGTCGGGTCAGCCAGTGTGGAAGTATCTCCCAGTTCAGCGATTTCATCGTTGGCAATTTTTCTTAATATACGCCGCATGATTTTTCCTGATCTTGTCTTTGGCAGGGCAAAAGAAAACTGAATATGTTCGGGTGATGCAATCGGACCAATTTGTTGTCGAACCCATTGAATCAGTTCTTTTCTTGTTTCTTCATTTTCTTCAAAACCATGCGTAAGGGTCACAAAAGCATAGATCGCCTGACCTTTTATGTTGTGGTCAAAACCAACCACAGCAGCTTCAGATACAGAGCTATGCGCGACCAGGGCACTTTCTATTTCTGCTGTACCAAGACGATGCCCGGAAACATTGATTACATCATCAACCCTGCCAGTAATCCAGTAATAGCCATCCTCATCCCTGCGTGCGCCATCACCTGTAAAATACTTGCCAGTAAACTGTGAGAAGTAAGTCATGATAAATCGATCATGATCTCCATAAACCGATCTTGCTATTGATGGCCAGGAATTAAGCATAACCAGATATCCTTCTCCAGCACCTTCAATGATATCTCCATTCTTGTCAACCAGAGCAGGTTCAACCCCGAAAAAAGGATGTGCCGCTGAACCTGGTTTCAAATCAGTGGCACCGGGTAAGGGTGTCAGCAAAACGCCGCCGGTTTCAGTTTGCCACCAGGTGTCAACAATAGGGCATCGTTCTTCTCCCACAACTTTGTAATACCATTCCCAGGCTTCAGGATTGATAGGCTCTCCAACTGTTCCCAGAAGTCGAATTGATTTTCGTGATGTTTTTTTCACTGGTCCTTCACCCTGCTGCATTAGGGCTCGAATTGCTGTGGGCGCTGTGTAGAAAATATTTACATTGTGTCTATCGCAAACATCCCAAAAACGAGAATAATCAGGATAGTTGGGAACGCCTTCAAACATAAGGGTCGTTGCACCATTTGCCAGCGGTCCATAAATAATGTAACTATGACCTGTTATCCATCCAATATCAGCAGTACACCAATATATATCGCCATCATGATAATCAAAAATGTACTGATGCGTAAATGATGTGTAGACAATATAACCACCAGTTGTGTGTAATACCCCTTTAGGCTTACCTGTTGAACCTGAGGTATAAAGAATAAACAGTGGGTCTTCAGCATCCATTTTTTCAGGCGGGCAGTTAATGTCAGCTTTATCCATGAGATCATTCAAGCTATGATCTCGATCAGGATGCATATAAACAGCATTACCAGTGTTTTGAACCACGATACAGTTTTCAATTTTGTTTGTGATTTCCATTGCTTTATCAGCATTCACCTTTAAAGGTACATTTTTGGAGCCACGAAGGCCTTCATCTGCTGTAATCAGTACTTTGCAGCCAGCATCATCTATTCTGCCAGCCAGAGCTTCAGGCGAAAATCCAGCAAACACAATGGAATGAATTGCGCCAATTCGTGTACACGCCAGCATTGCCACCGCCAGTTCAGGTATCATGGGAAGATATATAGAAACCCGATCACCTTTTGACACACCCATTGATTTCAATACATTTGCAAATCTGCAAACATCCGCATGAAGTTCTTTATATGTAATATGACGTGAATTATTCGGGGAATCGCCTTCGAAAATGATAGCAGTTTGATCCCCGCGCGTCTCCAAATGACGATCCAGACAGTTATAGCTGACATTGAGTTTGCCATCAATGAACCACTTGATATTAATGTTGTCAGTAAAACTTGATTCCCGAACTTTGGTGAATGGCTCAAACCAGTCAATACGTTTCGCCACTTCTTTCCAGAATGTTTCGGGATTGTTAATTGATTCCTGGTACATGCTTAAATATTTTTCAGTATTGCACCAGGTTTTTTCTTTCCATTCGTTAGCAACTGGATAAATTTTTGATGTCATCATTACCTCCTTTATATTATTTAGGAATTCTCTGAAAATAACTTCTCCATTATTGATATTTGTACGTTTTGAGGTAAATGTACTGTAGAGACGTAGCATGCTACGTCTCTACACGACCTTATATTTTTGTACGTTCAAGAAAAATGAGTATGTTATTTTCAGAGCATTCCTTAATAATTTATATTCTTTGCGGCAAGTCTTTTACCTTACTTTATTTTCGAGATGTCCTCAGTTTGGCATAGCCAGAGAAAAAAAATCAAGAGATTATTTCCTTAAAAGGGTTTTGTTTTGTTCTTTGTTTACGTGCGAATTTTTCAAATGCGCCAATAATAAATTCCAACATCTTTTTTGTATCTTTAATATCAACAACTGTTTCAATGTTTTTGATTGGTAGTTGGCCACGTGCTATGCTTTTATGTCCACCAGCAGAGCCATATTTACCAAAAGCTTTTTGAATTGCGATTCCTGCATCTCTTTGCATGCCATCATTTCGAACAACAATTGTTAGTTCATCAGCGCAAGTCCCTGAAATAATACTCCATGTGACAGAATGAATACGCGTAAAAAAATCTGCAATGGAAACACAGATATCTGGTGTTGATACTGGCCCCAAATACACATAAATTTTTCCTTCACGTATCATCATGGTATTGAGAGCAATTTGATAGTATTTCAGAAAATCCATTCGCATTTCTGCAAATTCAAGTTTTTGAATAATATGGATATTTACCAATGGAAATAAATATTGAAAGGCACGAACATCTTCCGAAAGGGCCCCACGATTAAAATTGCCTGTATCAGTCTTAATTGCATAGAATAAGGCTGTCGCCAGATTAGTTGCAGGTTTAATTTTTGCCGCTTTTAAATACTCTGTCATAATGGTTGAATTTGCACCATATTGCGGATGAATATGCACAAAAGAGGCTTCAGGCATTGTATCTGGATGATGATCAATGATAACATCAAAGGTAAATTGCGAAAAAATTGGATGATGATTGGGTTGGGAGTCCAGAAGCACCCGACGATTATAATTATTCGGATCAATTTTTTCAAAATGAACGAGCTTTGCAGAAAGCAGGCGTATCATGGCCAGGTTATCTGGTCGGACAATTTTGTTGACATGGGATATGGTGACACTATTGACATGACGCCATAATATTCGTTTCATTGCCATGGCACTTGCGATGGCATCAGGGTCTGCGTTTATCAAAATTAATACATGATCATCTGTATGAAACAATTCGTATATGCGTCTTAGTTTTTCCTGTTGGGATTTTGGCATATAACATTTCCATGATTTTTAAAATTTTTCGCTATCAAATGCTTTAACTAATAATGGAACACTTTGTTTGCTTTCAAATGATGATTGAATGTCAGATAGAATTGGATTCTAACTACCTGATATCGCCTTTTTGAGCAATTGTGAAATAGTAACAACAGGCAATTTATCTTGCCCAAGACGTTCATACTGCATCTGACAATAGGTGCAGGCAGTACAAATCATATTTGCACCCGCTTGAATGGCATCAGATATTTTAGATTGTAACAGGGCATTCGATAAATCTGGATTTCTTTCAAATACAGGCTGTCCGCAGCATTCTGTGCGTTTGGGCCAAAAAACTGTTTGTGCGCCACAGACTTCAATAACCTTTTCAAAAATAGAAGGATCAAAAGAATTATCAAAATTCGTAATTTTTGCAGGTCGAAGTGCATGGCAACCATAACTGGCTGCTACAATTGTATTGGCGTATTTATGCATAATGCGAGTTTTAAGCTTTTCCAGTCCAACATCATGATAGAGGACAGTCAATAAATGCTTAATTTCTATATTGCCAGAATAGGTCAAACCTTCTGCTTTAAGAAGTTCATTAATACGCTTGAATAAAGCGGGATCATTTTTCAGCATATATTGACTGTGTTTTAGGTTTCCAAAGCAGCATTTACAGGGTGTAATGATATCCAGATGCGCATGTTCGGCCAGCGCCAAATTTCTGGCAGCAGAAAAAACCGAAGCTTCCAGATTTTGATGGCGTATGGGATATCCACAACAATTAAACTGTAGATCCACCCATTCAATACCGAGCAGTTTCATGAGTGTTTGTGTCGATGCCCCATATTCCGACAATTGGCCAGAAATTTTGCATCCTGGAAAGTAGCTGTATTTCAATTGCATGCTTATTTTTCTCCTGTTTGTTTGAAATTTATTTGCGCATGGGCAAGATTACGCAGTTCATAAAATACATCAGCAATGGGAATATGTTGTGGACAATTTTCCTGACACATATAACATGTGGCGCATGTCCACACCATCTGTGTGCCCAACGCTTTATCTTTAAGTCCAATACGCAATAAATTCATTACCTGCTGCGGTGTTAAATCTATGGGCTCACCACTGCTTGATGCTGCTGCCACAATTGGACAAACCTGTGTGCAGATAGAACATTGAACACAGGCTTCATAGGTTTGGGGATCGTCTGAAATAAACGATTGAAATGCCTGGGGTGGTGTCTGAGTTTTCCATATATCCGCCCATTCGTATGCTGAATGATTTTTTATCATGTCTTCAGGACGATACAAACCTTTGTTCTGAAGTTCATTTTTTGCAGTCTGCCAGATATCCAACAAGGGGATCCCCGAGGGACAATTGATTGTGCATTTATTGCATTCAGTACAGACCGCATTGCCTGAAAACAAATTTTCTAAAACAATGGGATGCCTTCCAGCAGCCATTGACAGTACAGCACTTACTTTCTCTGATGGCAAAATACACTCATTCCCAGTTACCCTGTAAATTGGGGCAACAGAACAATGTTCAGAACAAACCCCGCAATGCGTACAGGCATCCAAAGAAACAATTTTACCATTGGCTGTTGCTGCCGAATGTTTGGATTCCTGACTGGATGCAGCAATACAATAATTTAATGGCGTAGTCAGCATATGAAACATCTTGCCAAATGGTAGCCATGCCAATCCAATAAAACACAGCATATAATGAACGATTAACAGGATTTCATCCATATGAATTGCATTCAACACTGTGGCAAAAGGCGCAATGAATTGTGTCAGATTATATGACACAAAAGCGTATTGCGGACGTGAATGACATGACGCACATGAATCTTGATGAATACTGTTTCCAGTTTCAAGAAGAACGTCATTGGCTGTATCCACTGGATTGGCAAAAGAAACTGAATAGTATTTTGCCCAATACGCGCGTAATGCTGATATTTCGGCATCATCAGTTGAAATCATATAATCGGAAACCATGTTGTCGAATTGTCTTTCGGAGATAATTTGAACCGCTTCAACCAGAAAACCCGAAATAATAATTGCTGCAATCAGCCCCAATGCGGTGTAATCCATCCAATTGGATATTTGCTTTACAATGTATTGTTTTCGTCGCCGATACAGCGCAATGATTATACCGGATAACACCAGCACACCACAAAGATTACGCAAAAACATATATGGATTGATTGTAGATGCGTAATCAGGCAAAACCCATGCAGAAATTTGATCGTCTAAGGCATGAAAGAGAAGCAACAAAATAAAGCCCCAAAAAATTGACATATGGGCCAGCCATCTCAATGGACTTGATTTGAATATCCGCGCTTGAAATAAACCATCCCAAATAATGGCTTTGAACATTAGCAATGCCTGCGCACTGACCAAATGATTCCATAAACTTTCCCACAAGGCAAATATTCGTTTAACCTTTGATTGTTCCGCACTTTCTGTATCAAGGTCAAAACGAACCCATTGCACCATTCTAAATATCAATCCGACAATAAAAATGACGAATGATATATACAAGCTGTATTTCAACATTGTTGGATTCTTCCTTTTATTGTTGATTCGTTATAATTTTGATCAGTATATATTAAGGCGTCCAAATGTCAAGAATCAAAGTTTATTTTCAGCGATTTCTTTCTTATTTTTAGAGATTATTTAATTTTTTTTGTAAAAAACACTTTATTTTTCAAAACTTCCCAGATAATAAAACATGAATAAAATTTCTTCCATTCCCAAAACAAGATCCCCATTCAAATCATCTACACAAACAGGCAATTTTTTTATCCCATTTATTTGTCCCAGGCCAGAAATAATGTTGTTCACTGAAACAGGATAACGAGGAAGAACACCTTCCTGAAAAATGGCATCATAAACAGTCCCATGGAAAGCATTTTTGGAATAATCCAAAATTTGATTCCCAGAATCGCTCATTGGCCAATATGCAAGCAATGTTTCGGATTGGCCTGGAAAACATGAATGCATGGACTGAATAATTTGTTCCTGAGTACGTGCTTCAGACCAGATGTAAATTTCATCCATATTGCCCTGAAAGGCATGTTGCAAATCAGATGCATTTCCTAAAATAAAAGCATACTGCGTATGTGATGCTCGTTTGGTGGCATAAATGCCATTTTCCAATAGCTTTAATGGTTTACCATTAATGTATATGCTCACCTCGCCATTGTTATTATCCACAATGGCAATGTGTTGCCATTTTTCCCATTCGATTGAATAGTCTGGCGTGCTGGCCGCATACCATGTATCATCCGACTGTTCTCGCCAATACACCAACGAATCATCAAAATATTTTGTGCTGTTCTTATGATTGATAAATATGGAAAAAGCATTTTTGTCAACAATGTAATCTTCCTGCATATCATCGGGCGCGGATGTGTCTTCTGGTCTTATCCATGCGGTGAGTGTCATAGGGCCATCCAACACCCATTTGTTTGAATTTGTGGCATAGACATATTCGTTTCTGTTTTTGTAATATAAAGAAAAATCAGAAACCACATTGATTTGAATCAAAGCGCTCGTAAGATAGCCATCATGGGTCGTAATTGTATAGGCATACAGGTCTGAACCCAAAAAAGCTGTATCAGGAATGTATGTTATTGAAAAATCGGATAGAACTTGTAATTGTCCCATCCCGCGTGTCTGGCAGGAAGACACCTGAATGTTTTCAGGAGACGAAACCAAACCATCATTTTCCAGAGGATTGAATGTAACCGAGGTGTTTATTTTTGTATAAATGGTATCCATCTCCGACCATATGGTTGGTATTTTGTTCTGATGAACGCCCAGCACCCATTTTGGAGATTGAATCATACAATGGATGCCATTGGCTGTCATATCTTTTAGATATGACGCTATGGGACGCATGGGCCAATAGGCAACCAGACCTTCAGGTGGATTTGAAAAGGATTCATTCATATTAGACAATATATCATCTGCGGATCGGATAATATTCCAGATACGAATTTCATCCATCATGCCGCAAAAAGCCCGATCCATATTATTTGATTCTCCAATATACAACGTATCGGATTGTGAGCTGGCAATTGTGCCATAAGGACGTTGAAAAGGATAAGATAATACTTGTTTCTGTCCATTAATATAAATAGTCATCGCATTGGTCTGGCTGTTATAGCTGGCCGCAATATGCTGCCATTCATTGAGTTGAATTGAATTTTTCGGTGTGTTTCCCATAACCATCACGCCATATGGATGTTCTATTGCAAACATCAAGCTATGATCCGCATAATCATCACGACCACTTTCATTGAGAAACAAAATATAACGTTCTTTATCAAGGAGACGTCCAAAGCCTTGAACATTCAATTCACCAAAATTTTTGGGATGAATCCATAATTCAATGGTTAATTGACTCAAAATATTTAATACTGTCTTTTTTCCACAGGAGATACAGTCATTGATACCATCAAAGGATAGCGCCAGATCGGTCGCGACAATCATATCGACATCAGCAATTGATTTTTGGCCGCTCACATTCATTGCATAATAACGTAAGGTGTCTACACCTGAAAAATTACTATCTGGCTGATAGCTGATGCCGCAATTATCAATAGTTGCACTCCCATGCTCGGGTTGTTCTATGTCGTAAATGATTAATTTTTGTCCATTGGGATCTGAATCATTCTCTAAAACATTCATACAAACACGCATGTTGGGATACGTATGAAACTGATCTGATCGAACAATCGGATTTGCTGTGTTGCTAATTGCATCAAAAGATATTTGAACTTGCCAGTTCTCCAATGTTCCTGAATAGCCAGACTTATTGTCAACGATCAATAATTGCCACTTGCCAACAGCATAAATATTTTTAATTGCACTGAATGTTTGTGAGGGTAAATATGTTTCAGAATAAGGCGGTGATGCATTATCAATGTTTTGAATTGATTCACTGCTCAGGTGAATATTTAAATTGGTTTGCGTGGTATTCAAATTGGAGAATAATAATATTTGATCCATATTGGGTGATATCAGGTATGCTGAAAGGTCTGATATATTGTTATGCGTTAATTGTAAGTTAACATCAATGGCTTTGATCTGACCGCCAGAAAGAATATTGATGTCCGAAACAATACCACGAGGATCCGCATCAGGAATGGCGTAAGATTCATTGTTCGTGACAGTTGTATGATCAAGAATATCAATGATAATGATACCTGTATTGTTCATTAGTTGATCACTGATTGTGTAAGTTAATTCCTCACGTCCAATGAAATCTTTATTGGGAACGTAAGTAAAATTTGAATTTTCATATGAAACGATTTTACCATTTACCGGCTGAGATATATTAACAATTTGTATGGGGTCTCTGTCAGCATCAAAATCATTTAAAAGAGGTTCGATTTGAACAGATTCATTTTTGACTGTTTTGATATAATCTGTTTCCGCAATTGGCAATTGATTGACTTTTTTATTTTGATCTTCACCATAAACAATAAGCTGCCACTGCTTGAGAGTCCCTGTACAGCCATAAGATGTATCCTGAACCGAAAGCGTCCATTGGCCATCAGAGTGTTCTCCCCAGCACCTGACTGACGTAAACTGCCATTCATTATAGATGGTTCTTGAAGAATGGGGCGCTATCAATGTGCTGGAAGTGCCTGATGGTGATATCAGTTTAATCTCCAGTTGTTCGGCACAGGTATGATTGGTTGTCAGGATCACAGCAATATGTTCAACACTCAGATTGGCTTGAATTGAGATATTTGACTTGAGCGGGGCAGCCGCTTTTTCTGGTATAGATGCATTCACTACCAGATTTTGTGATGCAACAGTTTTTTCTTGTGAAACAGATTGCCAATGTCGGGCCAGCCTGACAGCATTTGATGCATGGATACGGCCAAATCCATACTTATGATTTATTTTTAGGCCAGCACCATTGACCTGCCAGTCGCTATCATCTGGATCATTTTGCTGTGCGCTTTTTACCAGGATATGTTGAATATCACGCCAGGACAGCCCTGGATTTTCATCAAGAATCAAAGCAATAATTCCTGAAACCAATGGCGCTGCAGATGATGTTCCGCCAAATGAACCGGTGCAATCTCCATAATCATTACCATATCGACCCATTAAATCGGTGGTGTATATGCCAGAAACACGGCCATCACTGGGCGCACAAACAAGTATACATGCACCTGGTTCGCTGTAGTAACTTTGCGTACCATATAAATTAATGGCGCTGACAGCAATGACAAACCTGAGATTGGCATAACCATCCAGATTGACATTATCTGCATATTGAAGCCCATTGCCAGCAGCAAATACATAGATATTGCCCAGGCCATTTCGTCCATATTGTACATTGCTTTCAAGCGCCTCGACAGTCAGTGGGCCGGGTGCTTCAGGGCCATTACCATCAGCAGGCCCCCAGCTATTGCTATAGATATGAATTTGATCTCTCTTGTAAGATAAGGCGTTGGCTTCATCCGCGTCACTGACTTCTGATGCCAGCAATCGAATGCCAGCCAAAGATGCCCGATATGCAGCACCTACACCGCAAGTATCGTTGTTTTCTTGTGCGGCAGCGACACCTGCAACTGATGTTCCATGTCCATCACCATACCAATTATCCAAGTATGGGTATGGATTTGAGTCATTATCATTAAAATCGTAACTCAGTGCGGATAAATAATTGGCAGAGAGATCAGGATGATCATGTTGAAGGCCATCATCAACAATACCAATGACAATCCCCTCACCGCTTAATCCCTCATTCCAGGCAGGTAATATATGAACATCCTCATCCACAGTGCCGCCATTCTGGCCAGTATTTGATAAATGCCATTGGTCTGGAAATAATGGATCTGTAAAATATTGGGTGCTGCGTAAAAATCGCCATCGCTTAACCTGTTGTTGCATCCACATAACACTTGAATTCTCTTTCACGCGTTTTCTTGTACTTTGCGTCAGCGTTGCAGAGTCTGGTATTAAGAATACATATGTGTCTTGCAAACTGCCAACCGCACCTGTGTTAATCGCACCAATGGATTGCGCAACAACATCAGGATCTTGACCTGGCAAGAGCTTGACTGCCCATTGATTTGTTGGAATTTGGGTTTCTGCGGATCGTGTGGATGCCCATAAATTATTGATGAGTATGCTCACGAGGATTAGACAAAAAATGAGTTGATATTTTATTTTTATCATCATGTTAATCCTAATTTTTTGGGGTTATGTGTTTGATAATCATTCCTTAGGAATGCTCGGAAAATAACATACTCATTTTTCTTGATCGTCCAAAAAAATAAGGTCGTGTAGAGACGTAGCATGCTACGTCTCTACAGTACAATTACCTCAAAACGAACAATATCAATAATGGGGAAGTTATTTCCAGAGCATTCCTTAGTATCTATTAATATTATACATGTTATCAAGTCATTTCTTTCATATAAAAATGAAAACATAAAAAAGATCAATAAATAGAGTATTGACAATATCTACCCCTTGACAACCTCAAAATGGGAATTATTTATAAATTGATATGAAATTCAATTATTTTTTGAAGGAGGTTTACCATGATAACATGTTGCCTACGCAACCCGATCCTTTATTTGATAGCATTTATGGTTATTTTCAGCCTTGCACATGCAGAATCACAATGCCTACGTGACAATCGGTCACTGGAAATGGGGATAGAATATCCGGGCATTAC
>Ga0272440_1002644_pt1 | contig 13811 bp, 9 predicted proteins | sample SSMMMBAug17_FD_192440 | JGI IMG/M metagenome (GOLD analysis project Ga0272440, IMG submission 192440) | Marine sediment archaeal communities from Little Sippewissett salt marsh, Falmouth, MA, United States - SSM-MMB-Aug17 | ecosystem: Environmental > Aquatic > Marine > Wetlands > Sediment ...
TATTGATCCTCTAAAATTTCCAGCATTATTCAATTCACCAGCGGAAACCAACTCATATAATCCCACCTGATCAGGTCTGGCAGTTCTCAACGAAACTTTCATTACCTGACCAATATTTTGTCCCATCTGAATATTTTGAGAATTATATGTACCATCAAGTAAATTACGGCCCATAAAAGTTGTGTCATGGGAAATTGATCTTAATCGATCTTGAAGGTTGGTAACTTCTTCCTGAAGTGTCATTCTGTCGCTATTTTCTATACTGGAATTGGATGCTTTTTCAGCTAGTTCTTTCATATAACCGAGAATATCAATATACTCGGTTAAAGCTCCTTCTGCAATTCGTGCTGCAGACAATGCTTCATTAGTATTTTGTATGCTTTACTCATTCCCTTAATTTGAACGTCAAATCGATCACCAATGGCAAAACTGGCAAGATCATCACTGGCATCAATAACGCGCAAGCCCGTTGAAATATGTTCAATGGACGTTTTCAGGGCTTCTTGACTTTTGGTGTTTTCTTGATTTAAACTTTGGGTTTGAAGATAACTAAGGGATGTTAAATACGGGATTCGGGTTTCTACTGTACCTTGCATGCGCTTCCTCCTAATTTTAGTTGACTGAAGTTGAAAATTAAATTCTAATTTAAATTTTTAAATAAGTATAATAATTTATATCGTCTTTATAATTAATTATCTTAAATTTTTTTTAAATTATTTTAAGGGTTTAAGTCTATTTCTAATCTCATTTTCTTTTCTATGACAAAATTTGATATCTGGCATTAATTTTGCTAAAAATTATGCTATCTTATTATTCTGATATTTTTATTTAAACATTAATAATTAAACAACACAAGGAGGGCATATGCCAGTAATAGAATGGTTAACAAATATCGATAATAGCTCAGAAAATATTCAAATACCTGATGAAATAATGCAACAAGCAGATAAAGAAGCAGTTATAATAAAAACAGGAAATTCTATAATTTCACAAATAGTAAAATATAAAACAGGTGAGCAACTTTTGATTCATTTAAAAGTAGAAAAAAATAACCAACTAATAATACCAGAACATGCACGGGATTTGTTAAAAAATGCAGGAAAAATTAGATTGACAATTCTTGGAAGTAAAAAAGGAATATATACTTGAACAGGTTGGGTTGTGCGACGGCCTAACTGTTATATAACGTTCTTTCAGGGCTAAAAAACAGTAATGATCATAAATGATCATCAGATACATGTTGAAAATAGGTTGATAATTTAAATCGGTTATTACTTCTGAGCTCAGACATTAACTGAAGTTCTGCTGTTTTACCGATAATATTGGATAATTGACCTATCAGCCTTTGTTTATCTTTTTTGAGATTATCAATCTCCTGACGAAATTCTTCAACAAAATTGGGTGCAAAGGATAGTACCTCTAATGTTTAAATTGAAAGCCCCAAATAAATTCTATATGACGAAGTATCTGAAATATTATCAATACTTTTTAATGGTCTTGCATATTTAATGTATGCTTTTCCTTTTCTATCTGGCCAAAAATAAAAGCCATATCTAAGGGATATTTCACATGAAACAGGATAAATGTTCTCATAATCAGTTTCAAAATACTTGGAATAACCAGCTTCTATTTTAATCCCACAGTTCACTCTTTCATACCACCTTATATTATTTTTTATGTTTAAGAATGGATTAAATTTGAACTCCCCATAAATCCTGTGTAGTTCAGTGGACAGAATGTCGTTTGAGTAACCACTGAATAAACTTTCACGCCCAAAAATTTCGTACATAAATGGTGAAATTTTATTGGATTCTTTTTCACCAAAGTAAATAAAACCATCTATTGCTAATTTTGCAGAAAAAGAGTTAAGAAAATACATATCTCTATAACTCAATCCATATAAAAATTTATAAATATAATCGTTATCTAAGTTATAATATTTAGGATCAAATAAACCTATATCATAGTTTTTATTTTTATACATTGAGACAAGAGCTATCATTTGAAAATATGGATTTCCCAAATCTGCAGGGTCAAATAACATATGTGTGCTTTGTTGATGTTGCCAGCTTAAGGAGCTAATTAATCCTGAGTATAATTTTTCTTCTGGCCCATCATATGATGAAGGTCCAAAAGAAAAACTATTATTTAATTTGTACTTAAATTGTATTTTTCTATTTACTTTTTCAATTCTTAAGTTAATAAAATCATCTTTGAACAATTGATAAGAAAGAATTGTTGCATAGGAAGAAATCTTATGTTTTTCCAGGATATCAAGGTTATATCTTTTGTATTCGTTTAATGATGAATCTTCTTTAAACTCTCCCCAAATTCTTAGTTTTTTAATGTCAAACTTTAATGCGAGATCAATGCTTGGAAATGATTTACTTTCTGTTTTATATTCTACAGGTAGATTTATAGCAGTATCAAGATAAACTTCAAAGTTTGAAGGAGCATTTTTGGCAAAAATTTGTACTCCAGGAGATATAATGTTTTTTGAGATCTCATAAAAATTATCTGAGGATATGTTTTCTTTTTCATTGTCAATCAAAAGATAAAAAACTGGAGTATGGAAAATAATGTTGGCAAATATTTTCTTATTTAATTCTAATGTGGAAGGCTCTGAATTACTTTCAGCTATTCTTTTGTTTGATTTATTATATGATGAAATATTAATTGGATATTCTTTTTTAAAAGGATTATTTAAAAAATACAATTTAGAGTTTCCTTTAGCATAAATTGAACATATTAGTTGTTTTGTTTTTCTATCAAAACCAGGATATCTTGCTCCTCCTGAAACATCTGTTATTTTATACCAGATATTTTTATCTTTTTCTAAATTGCACCAATATAATTGGGGACTTCCATCAATTGTACTGGTAAAAACGTAACGTCCTTTATATGCATAAATAATATCAAATACATCAATACTAAAGTTTTCCCAGGGACGTTCTAATGTATTATTTTTCAGTATTCCCATTGTTCTTCTATTCTTTTCAGACAGTGATAATACAATAGAATCATTATTTATAATAGATATATTGTAAATTGATGTATTGCGTTGAAATTCCATTAGCTTTTGGATAGATTGATCAGGTTTTTGAAGGATTATTGAAGTTATCCCATTTTTATAAGCAGCAAAAATTAAGTGATTATCCTTAACATCAAAGGCCATACAACGTTTGTTAAATGTAATTTGTTTAATCTTATTAAAAGAGTTAATCATAAAAACATCATAATTTACTACTCCAGTTTCTCGATTATATACTTCTTTAGTAAAATATACATTACTTTGATCATATTTTAATATTTGACCAGAATCCTTTATAATTTTTTGAATATATTTCTTTTTTGATAATTTTTTATTGGACATTATAAACAAGTCAAATTTATTATAGTCATGCAACCAGTTTGCAATTGCATACTTTCCATTATTAACAGAAGCTCTTTCTGTTGTTAAATTTCTATTTTGTAATTTATATAAAGGATTTCCATCTATAATATCTTTTTTAATAGGAAAACGTTTTTTAAGGGAGTCTTTCCACTCATCAAATAAAACAGAAATAGTTTTATTATAAAGAATCTTAAAAGCATAGTTCATGTGAACATTTTTAATCTTTTTGCAAAGACTTTTCATAGAAACATTTGGATAATTTTTTATAAGATAAAGTATAAAATCAAATCCTTGATTATAAACAAGTTCATATTCTCTACTAGTTCCTTCAAATCTCTCCATCTCTTTTAATGATAAAAGAAGGTCATTTTGAAATGCGTCCCTTAAAAGCATTTCTCTGAAAGGGTCACGATAATCTGATTTGCATTCATATGAGCCCAGTTGGGCAATTCCTTCAACAAACCATAAGGGCAAACTTTTATGTCGGTAAGTAAAGAAAGCTTGTTTACCATCATCGTCATTTTCTGAAGTTACTCCTAATTGCATAATGAGTGGAAGTTGCATCAACCTGAGCGTATATATATGAGAAAGCTCGTGAGATAGTATTTTTCTCAACCATTTACTATCATTTCTGTAAAAAGAATCTGTTTTTCTACACTCAATATTTACAAGGGGTATATAGCGTGAAGCATCTCCATTGTAATAATCATTATGATCTTTTAAAACAATTGCAACACTTGTTTTTGTAATATCATAACCAAAATAGTCTCCAATAATAGCTGCGGTGTCTTCAGCTATTTCCAAAGCTTTTTCTGCAATTTGTTTTGTCTTTTCATTGTAAGAAAGGATAAAATTTTTACTACTGATATGTTTCCAATTATTTGATGGAAATGCAAAAATTTTAACAGGAATTAACAAACACAGAATTAAGAAAAAAATAATAAATAAATAATGTTTCATGATAACCTTTATTTTTCTTTAATAAACATAAGAGATTCAGGAGATTGCTTTTGACGATGTTCATAACTTTTTGGGCATTTATTTATATATCCCAAATTCAAAAAAATATTTTGAAGCAAAGGATTGCGAGTTAATGATATTATATTCTTTATTCCCTGCTGAAAAATTTCTTTTTCAAATGCCTGAATAATAAAATGTCCAACTTGTTGTTTTCTAAACTTAATAGAGACAGCTAAAGATCCCAGTTCAACTGTATTATCATCAATAAGAATTTTTTCAGCACATCCAACAATAATATCATCTATTTTAGCAACATAAAATGATTGTTTATTGTTGAGTACATAAGTCTTATCACGAGGTTTAAGATATCCAAGTCCTCTATATCTTTTAAGAATAGAGCTTATAATTCGGATTTCGTTTTCATTTGAAACAGTTTCAAAAGTTTCGTTAAAATTGTTCGCGATAAGTGTACCAGAGCCTTCAAGACTAAAAAGTTCATTTTTTATGCATTTTTTTCCTGCAGGAATTATATGAACTCTCTCAATAGAGTTATTCTCAATCTTGTTACAAATACATACAATGTTTTCTTTTAGATTTTCATTGGAAATAATATCTCGATAGTCATCAAGATTTTCAAGAGCTTTTTGAGTGGTTAAAGTATTAACAGGTTGGCCTTTTGGACCTAAAAGATGGCTTCTTTCAATAAATATAATCTTATTTGCAGGCTCAGGATAATTTAATACAAAAGGATAAAAAGCCTGATCAGTAGGAACTCGAACTATTTGTGTCCGAAATAGTCGCGACTCCAATTCTCTGAAAATTTTTTGATTTGCAAACCTATTGGAAATATTATGAAAAAAGAATGTACGAACCTTTTGTCTATATAAAAATTTAATATCAGAAATAATGTGAGTAAAATAATTACGTAGAATTCCTTCCTTGCAAGCAATAAAAACTGTTTTCCCTTCAAGAGATTTGCGGTATTCATCTAAATAAAGAATGGTCATAATTAAACTCTTTTATGATTTCAGACACAAGATGTTAGTTTTATAAAATTAAGCTTTGTAAAATAATCTTAAGTGTGTATAAATATTTTCAGATAATGTCAAACAACATTAAAAAAGAACAGATAACATATTTTAAGGATTATCATGAAATTAATATGCAAAGATCTTTCAGATGAATATGCTTCCCTTGATGCAATAGTGGCAGAGCTTGAACCATCAGCCTGGGAAAAAGTTACCCCTTTTTATAAGTGGACAATTAAAGATGAAATAAGCCATCTGGCCTATTTTGATAGGGCAGCTTTTTTTTCAGCTTCAGACAAACAAGCTTTTAATAAAGATATGGAACAAATGTTAGAAGGTTTTACAGGTTATACTCAAATGCATAGAAAGGTTAATTCTGTTGGAGGAGATATGACCTGCAATGACCTATTGCACTGGTGGCGTGATGAACGTAAACGTTTGATTAGTGCATTTGAAAAATTGGATCCAAAGACCAGACTTCCCTGGTATGGCCCAACCATGAGTGCAAAATCATCTGCTACAGCTCGTTTAATGGAAACCTGGGCTCATGGACAGGATATTGTAGATACTTTGAAAATTAAACGCAAAGATACAGATCGTTTAAAACACATTGCTCATATTGGTGTTAAAACTTATTCATGGAGTTTTAAAAATAGAAATATTGAAGTCCCAGAAGCAGAAATACGATTGGAGTTGAAAAGCCCAACAAATGAACTATGGATATGGGGGCCTGAAGGTGCTCAAGAAAGTATAACAGGGACAGCTAAAGATTTCTGTTTGATTGTGACTCAAAGACGTCATCCTGATGATACTAAAATAAAAACTCGCGGAGAAATTTCCAGAAAATGGATGGAAAATGCGCAAGCTTTTGCAGGCCCACCAGAGGAAGGTCCAAAGAGAAAAGAATTATAAAGATTTTGCCTTTATTCATTTTTGTTTCAGTACAACCAGAGTAAGGTCATCGTATTGCTCTTCTTCTCCAATAAATTTGCGTAAATCTTCAAGAACTGCTTCTTTTATCTTGTCAGCTTTATTATTCCAGGAACGACTTATAATATCGCAAAGTCGTTCCATACCATACATTTCTTCATTAGTATTAATAGCTTCAGTAAATCCATCAGAAAACAAAACAATTCCATCTCCAGGAGAGAGTATGATAGAAGTCTGTTTTATAAATTTAGTTATGTCCAGGCTACTATCTAAAGCTATTGGAAATCCAAGTTCGTCAGTATCAATTAATTCTATTTTTCCAACTTTTCGAACAACAATAACTTGTTCATGTTGTCCACTAACTTTTATTATACCATTTTTATTGCCTTTTTCAGGGGGGATATAGTCCAGCAGTGCAAGAGTTATACTGTTATCCATAAGCATTCGTTTAGCATTTTTACATATTGTCGTATTGATAGTATTGAAAAATTTAACAGGATCAGTTTCTCCATGCGTTAGCAATGCTCGTATTATCGATTGAGTCATAAGCATCAAGATTCCACTTTCCAAACCATGCCCAGATACATCTCCAATTCCAATTTTAATCAAACCCTTATGCTTTAGAATATCGAAGTAGTCACCTCCAACTTCAGTGGCTGGTGCCATTAAACCTGCTATGTCTAATGTTTTAATTTCCCTTATTTCTTCTTTTGATGGCAATACCATTTGTTGTAACTTGCGTGCTACATTAAGTTCTGTCTCTAAACGCATGTTCTTAGCTATAAGTTCTTTTACACGTAAATGAACCTTTACTCTTGCCAGAAGTTCCTCTTGTGAGAATGGTTTTTTGAGATAATCATTTGCACCAGATTCAAAACCTTCTAGTAAATCTTCTAATTGATTCTTAGCAGTAACCAGTATAACTGGTAATTCGTTTTCCAGATATTTTTCTCTTATTTTTTTACATACTTGATATCCTGTCATGTCAGGCATCATGACATCTAAAAGGACTAAATCAAATTTTTCTTTACTTTCAATATATTCCAAGGCTTCAAAACCATCTTTTGCTGATGTTACTGAATAATTATCTTCAGAAAGATAGTATTCGAAAACCTTCAGGTTTATTGGTTCATCATCAACAATTAAAATGTTACTTTGTTTGATTAATTCCAATGAAATATCAGAAACGTTGTTTTTCATTAGTGTTTCCTTGGGAAAAGAATAATTTATCAAAAAATACTGGTCAGATTCCAAAAGAAGAATGGAACCACTTAACGATAAAGGCTTAAGTAAATTAGCTATCTTCCAAAGCTCGGACTTCATCTGAACTTCTTCTTAAATGACGAGTTAATGCCCGAGCAATATTTTGTATGAGCTTAATTGCAATTTCAGGGTTTTCTTTCCTGAATACATCAAAGTCATCTAAGGATAATCTGTATACTTCTGTGTCCTTTTCTTCAGACCAGATATCTGCTGATCGTGGTTTACCATCCAATAGAGCAACTTCGCCAAAGATTACACCTGAAGTAAAAGTAAAAATTCGTTTGAGTTGATTACGTTCTCTTAATTGAATTTTTACACTTACCGAACCTTTAGTAAGAAAATATAAATCTCTTCCTGGGTCACCCTCCCTGAAAATAGGTTCACTGGCATTATAAGTTTCAAGGTAGAGTTTTTCTTTTAGTACATTCAATTCATCAGATGTAAATCCATTTACAATATCCATATCTTCGAGTCTAACTTCATTTCTTGTGCCAGTAAGTTGTGGAAGATTTCTCAACAAATCGTCTTCAGACCATTCCAGTGCTGCATCTGTATCTTCAAAAAATCGTAAATCCTCTAATTGTTGAGAAATATCCATGATTTCAAGAAAACCCCATAAGGCTTTATTCTCTTTCAAATAAGTAAATAATAGATGCTTTTTTTCTGTTTCAAAAGTTCTTTTTAATTGAGTGAGAATGTTTGCTCCTGTACTATCTATTTCTGTTACACGTTTCATATCAATTATGCAGTACTTAGTCATATCTAAGGTATTTTCAACCTGTGTTGAAAAGTTTTCTGCAGAGCCAAAAAATAATGGGCCTTGAAGTTCAAAAATGACGATTTGTTTTCCTTCTTTTTCAAGAAGATCACTGTTGGCTAAGCTTCTCATTTTTTTAGAATGAAATTGATTACCAAAATATTGTCTTTTTATAATTGATTTCCCCATTTTTGACATAAATAAGCCAGAAGCAATAGCAACTCCAACTCCTACAGCAACAATAAGATTAATACTCACTGTCACTGCTGCAACAGTAAGAGTTATTAGAAGATTCATCAAAACATCTCTTCGTTGCTCTTTGGGGGCTGTAAGTTTTTTTATTAAATTCATTGTCCAGCTATCAAACAAATAAATTCCAACAGATGTTATAATTCCAGCAATTGCAGCCATTGGAATTTTCCCAACTAATTTTCCAATGCTCATTATTACAACAAAAATAAAAATACCACATAACATCCCAGATAATCGAGTTCGGCCTCCAGCATTATAACTGGCTAAACTTCTTGGTACTGATCCAGCACCGGGTAATGCTCCAAAGCAAGCACAGGAAATATTAGCTATCCCTTGCCCAACAAGTTCCTGAGTGCTGTTATGACGGCTATCAGTTAAATTATCTGAAACAACAGAGCTTAATAAAGATTCCATTGATGCCAAAAGTCCTAAAACAAATCCAGAAATTAAAATATCTGGAAGATATTCCCAAATATCTATCTGATGAACTACTGAAGCTAAATTTATAAAAGTATAGGGTTTAGGAAACTCAACATTTATATTTCCAACTATAGGTCCCATCATTTCTGGAGGTGCAAAAAAAGATAATATATAGTATAATATCGTTCCAGATCCTAGTCCCATCAATGATGCAGGAATAACTTTAATAAATTTCTTTGATAAAAAAAGAACTATGAGTGTTGTTAAGCCAACTGCTAAAGTAAGAGGTTGGAAAGCATCCAGCCTGGTAAATATTGAAAATAATGATGCTTTAATATCCATTCCAATCAAAGGCTTAAGCTGTTTAATGACAAGCAAAATTGCAATTCCATTCATAAAGCCGGAGACAACAGGAAAAGGAACAAACTTGACCAGATTACCTAATCTTAATAAACCAAAAAAAACTTGAAATAAACCTGCAAATCCTACACATATTGCTCCCATTCCTACTATAATCATTTCTCTATGTTGTAAAGTTTCTGGTAAATTTAGGCATAAATTAGCAATTACCGATGAAAGAATAAGAGTTAATGGTGCCTTAGGGCCTGTTATCTGGAGTGGAGTACCTCCTAATAAAGCTGCAATAAAAGCTCCAAAAATTGCTGTATAAATACCTAATAGTGCTGCTTGAGGCGCAAAACTAAGTCCTAAAGGTGCAAAGGCTATGATTCCATAACCAACTGACATTGGCAAAGTAATAATTGCTGCAGATATTGCACCTGAAAAGTCACCTTTAAGATTTGAAAAAAAGGATAATCCTTTTAGAGGAGTTTTTTCAGGCTGCGAAATTTGTGTCGCAGTTTTTTGAGGTTCTTTAGGTTCTTGAGGTTGAACAGTTGATGTTTTTTTTGTTGATGATGGAGTTATTATCTCTTGAGTCTCTTGAATTTTTTGAGTTTGAACAGGAGATGTTTTTTTCAATGATGGAGTTATTGTCTCTTGAGTCTCTTGAGTTTTTTGAGTTTGAACAGGAGATATTTTTTTTAATGATGCAGGTATCGCCTCTTGAGTTTTTTGAGCTTGTACTGAAATTTTTTCTTTGGGTGATGGTTGTATTGTTTTTGTAACGGATTTAACATAATCATCAGATTTATAAGCAGTTGTTGAAATTGGTTTTAATTGTTCTGGCTTAATAAGAAATACATGTCGACAATTAAAGCACCTGAATGGCGAACCATTTGGATTTAACTTTTGTTCATCAAAGTGATATAAAACTTTACATTTCTCGCAAATAACATCCATACATTCAAAACTTTCATCTCACTAAAGGAGTTTTTTTAGTATATAAAGTATAATTGTAAAATATTTACATAAAAACTTTAAGCCTACAACATTATTTTATTATTTATTAATATAGACACCAATTTTTTGGAATTCTTGCAAAAAAAATTCAATACATAAAAAAAATAGCATATGATTTGATTTTCCATATGCTCGTAAGCTTAATCTTAAATATGATTATATCATTAGCATTATTTTTTCAAAATAAAGTTTTTTACATTTTTTTTCTGTTTCAGCCAAACGATTAAATGCAGAAACAAAGTCTATTTCTCCCAATGTAAAAACACCATGTCCATATACAATAGCTGAATTATTATTTTTTAAAGCTTTTGGGAGTGTATGGACTAATCCATATTGACCACAACCAACTTCACCAGGAATTATTGGAATGGAATCAACGTTTCTTTTTTTTGAACAGTGTGTATGGCAATTATTTCTATTATTACAAGTTTTTCTATCATCGCATATCATTGACATAATCACACTAAATTTTGGATGTCCATGTAAAATAGCTTTAACATTTCTTGCCATTACTATCTGTTTATGAGCTGAGAATTCGCTTGATGCTGTTATAGCTGCACACGAAGAACTATCCAAAGGGCAAGGGTCAATGCATCCGTTTAGTTCATCGAGAGAACTGGCTGTTTGGCTGATATAAAGAGTATCTTTATAACGATAAGAAACATTCCCAAAATATGAATCCACCAGTCCATGAAAAACTGTTTGATATCCAACTTCTTTGATTGCATCATATATTGAATCTTCTGATAAAAATGGACCTTGCTTTAATTTTTTAAAGTTTTTTTCTTGTTTTGGGTATTGCTCCATCAATTCGTTAATTAAATCTATCTCATAATTATTAATTTGTTTATTTAATGCTTTTGTAAATTTTTCTACAAAAAAAGTAACAAAACAAGCAAAACATATAGAACTATAAACAACAAATGCTTGTTCTGGTGTTAACACACCAGTTGCAATAATACCAAATTCTGGAATAATGACAGCTTTTCTATTAGATAAAGCTTTAGTAATTTGTAAAATATCCCATTCATGTATTATTGGCAATTCATGTAAAAAAGTTCTCGTTTCAGTATCTTGTGGATAAATAGCCTTTATATTGTTTTTAGTTAGAAATTTTATTATATTTTTGTATGGAACTTTTGGTTGCGCAAAAATAAGTGCATTAATTGGCAAATTGGTCAATATAGAATTTAAATCTGCTTCTTTTTCATGACTTTGATTCCACAAACATTCATCATCAATCGCACCAATAACTGCCTGGTTGTGGTCAATCAGACCTGATGAATAAAGTTTCTTTTCATATTTTTTTATTAACTGTATCATCTCAGAATAGTTGTTATACTCAATTTAAAATTTTAAACATCATACCCAATACACTAATGCAAGTAACTGACATTGCAATAGAGAACATTCTTAGTGTAAACTTTCTTTGTTTATCATCCCTGTTGTCGATTTTATCTCCCAATTTTTCGATTGATACAATAATTTGTCCCAGGAGTTTATCAACGTTTTCAAAACGTTTATCTACCTGTTCAAAACGTTTATCTACCTGTTCAAAACGTTTATCTACAAGAGAAAATCGCTCTACCATATCGCTGCGAGTTTCAGTTAACCTCTTATCCATATCAGTTTTAACAATCAACATATCGCTTCTATATTCACTCAGCCTTCGATCCATATCAGATTTTATGTCTAATATTGTATTTCGATTTTCATCAAATCTTCGATCCATATCTGTTTTTATGTCAAATATGGTATTTTTAGTTTCATCAAACCTTTTATCCATATCTGTTTTTATGTCAAATATGGTATTTTTAGTTTCATCAAACCTTTTATCCATATCTGTTTTTATGTCAAATATGGTACTTTTAGTTTCATCAAACCTTTTATCCATATCTGTTTTTATTTCAAATATGTTACTTTTAGTTTCATCAAACCTTTTATCCATATCTGTTTTTATTTCAAATATGTTACTTTTAGTTTCATCAAACCTTTTATCTATATCTTCCTTAGTAGTATGAAGTTGTTCCTGAAAATCTTTTTTCGTATCTCGAAGTTGTTTTTGAAAATCAATCTGAGTATTTCTGACTATTTCATAATTTAATTGAATAATTTCAAATCGAGAATCAAAATATGCCACATTTGGAATTATATTACTGATAATCATCCCTGCTTCTGTAATAGATGAAGAAGTTGCTTGATTCATCGAGTCAGGAGATTTTTCATTCGATGGAGCATTTATTTGATTCATAGGATCAGATTCTTTTTTCGATAGAGCATTTATTTGATTCATAGGATCAGATTTATCTTTCTTAGTCATTGAATTTTTCCTTTCCGATTAAATTTAAAAATATCATTTTTTCAATAAAAGATTAACTGTTTTGAGTTCTATATATTTGAAATTTCGATTTTAACCAGATCTTCATATGTTTTTCGCTTAGGAGAGCATAATGGTGCCAGGCTATCAAAAAAAGTATTTGCATCAAAAGCAATTTCCGGAGTTAAAACACCTGGCTCATTCTTCTGATTAACTAACATAGATAGTCCTACAGATAGGGGGACTCCTGTTAATGCTGCCATATTTTCCATCTTGTATGGTCCTTTAATACTTGATGTCAATCTTGCTGTTGCGATTCGTGCTTTTCCATTTTTTTGTCCACTGGCAATTGCGAATATTTCAGGAAGATAAGCACCAGGATAGGTTAAATCTCTTATTGTGTTTAATAAAAAAGAATCAGGAGATTTTATGATTTTTTTTAAAATTGCCCATGAAAACTCCCTCCCCTTTGATTTTAAAACACAGGTTTTCCAATTTGATTCAATGTCTGTTAATAAAGCAGCTCCACTATGACAAGTTAATTTTTCTATATTTATTTGATCCACAACCCATTGCAAGGCTTCTGTTAAGAAAGAAGGCAAGTTCATTACATTATAACAATCCTTAATTTCTGGAAAGAATCGAGGAATAGTAACAGGCTCTGGATGTCCTACTGTATATGCAGAAATAACACCTCTTCCAGGAAAAGTAATCTTTTTTTCTTTAAAAGGAATTATATCTTGCCATTCATTTTCTTTTCTTACCGATATTGTTCCAGTTAACTGTTTTAACAAGTGATCTATTGCAGCGCCATATGATCCTCCACCTGAAACTTTATTGGCTTTAAAAAGATATGAAAGTCGTTTACCACCTGAACCCCAGCCAGTTATTAAAGAATCTGTTTGATCAAGAGATTTTATTGCTTTTACAGCAAGCATATTACTAATACCAGGACTGGCCCCCACTCCAATAATTGCTGTTATATCTGCTTTTTTAGCATAAGAATCCAAAGATAACATATCCAGGGTTGGTCTCCAATCGTCGTTAAGATCAATATAATGACATCCCTTTTTAATTGCTGTCTTTAGAATAGGTAAACCGAATCTATAATAAGGTCCTACAGTATTT
>Ga0272440_1002645_pt1 | contig 13803 bp, 19 predicted proteins | sample SSMMMBAug17_FD_192440 | JGI IMG/M metagenome (GOLD analysis project Ga0272440, IMG submission 192440) | Marine sediment archaeal communities from Little Sippewissett salt marsh, Falmouth, MA, United States - SSM-MMB-Aug17 | ecosystem: Environmental > Aquatic > Marine > Wetlands > Sediment ...
CGGTTGTAGTTCGGAGGGCGAACACAAGGTTCGCCCCTACATTGGTTTCGGACATTGGTTGGATTCTGGTTCTTGTGAGTGAAATTGATGAAATTGAACTTTTTCCCCTAACTTGTACATACGCCCCATTCCTAATAAGATGAATTAAAAGTGTTTGATTTCATCTTATTCATCTTCTTCAGTGTAATCCAGGTTCAAAATGAATAGAATTGACTCTTTCAGAAATGAGGAACTTATTTTCAGAGCATCCCTTGGTAATAATGCAAAAAGAAGTAGTGCAGAAAAGTAAAAGGGATTGAATGAAAAAAAAGATCTTCAGGGATTTTATTGAGAAAAGGAATAACATTTGAGAAAAAACAATAAAACCCCTTAGGATCTCTTCATACTTTCAGAAAACACCTGATATATAATTAAACCCGACCAATGATACCAAAACAATGGTTATTTGGGTTTCAATGATCTTTCCTGAAAGACTTTTAGGAGGACTATGATTTTTAAACCATAGGTATGAAATCCAATGTTCATGATGCCAGTTGCCTGGCTTTTTCTAAAAGAAGGGATTTGAAACGATCCAAAGAAACAGGAGCGGCTTGCATGGGAATACCCATCCAATCGCAGTATTCCAGGAACGATTCGGGATTATCGGCCATGTATTGATCCATATAACCAATTCCATCCAATACAATAGCACCGCCAGTATGCCTTGGGAAATTTTCATTGGCAATTCCTTTATCCCATCCCTTAAACACTTGCTCACGAAATTTAATCCAGCCAGGTGTCATCCACCAAACTTTTTCTCCACCTGCCAGATCATTGGCGAGTTTATCCCGCTCTTCTTCGCTTGCAATCATATCCATGCAATGCGTTGCATCTATCCTGACAACACCTTCACCCAGTTCATCTATAAGTATTTTGATAGTTCTTGTTGGATTATCAGGATTGACATAACAAAATTTACCACCATAAATCACAATGATTTTTTTCACTTTTTCTTTGGCTTTATTTACCCGATGCACCAATTGACGTTCCAATTCTGGGATATCTTGATGAAGTCCTGGCGTCAAATAAATTAAATGACTTGTATCCAAAAAACCTTCCTGTTGTAAATAATTGAGCTCTAAACTCATTGTTCCACAGGAAACAATTGCTGTCTCTGAAAAAGATTCTTTTTCCATCAGTTAAAATCCTTTGCCAATAACGCTGTTTTTACAGGCATTGTTTAAGGGTTTTTACAAGCTGTTCCAGATCCGCACTGTCTGGATGATTTTTGGCATCAGGCGCATCTTGCAACCAGATGGGAGGAACTTCTTTGGAGGAAGCTTTTTCTAAAACTTTTGGATTAACTTCACCAGGACAGTTAAAGCTGCCAATAATAGTTGCCTGATCTGCCATTGATTTTGCTGTCTCTATGGCTTGTTTCGCATGCGCTGACTTTGATGCGGCTCCATGCGTTGCAAACAGGAATAACTTTTGACTGGTTATTTTTTTCAGATAATCCAAAGATTTTGGATCAGGCTTTCCTGCCTTCAGCCAAAACCCAAGACATACAAGATCATAGCCTGATGGTTCAGGCGCTTCCTCTATTTTGCAGATGATTTTTTCATCAGATATGTTTTCATAAATGGCTTCTGCTAATTTTTGCGTATTGCCTGTTTGACTGGAATAAACGATAAGTGTTTTCATAATTCTTCTCCTGTATTATGGTTTTTATGAGTTATAACACATAACGCTTCTTAATTCAAAAAAAATGCCAGATGAATCATAAATACTCTAACTATTTAAAACTTTTAATTAAAATATTTTTAAAAAGTGTTTTGTTTGAAGATTATCATAAAAAAGTTGCGCTATGGTAACGTTGCAGTAACGCTATTATATACAGGAGAATCGTATGAAGATTCATTCGTGTTTAGCCAATAGGGGCAACCTTTATTTATTCGTCAACCAGAAGCCCCAAGGTATTCGCCAGATCTGAGATGCCCTTGCCTGTTGCTGCTGAAATTTTAAAAACATTCAAATGGCTCGTTTGTTGAAACAGCGCTGCGTTGTTTTGAGCATCTGGTAAATCCATTTTATTCAACACCACAACTTGTTTTTTTTGTAAAAGGTCTTGGGAATAGGATGCGAGTTCATCCATAATGGTTTGATAGCTCGCAAGCGGATTTTCTTTATCAATTGCAGCAGCATCAATCAGATGAACCAGTACGCGAGTACGTTCAATATGTTTTAAAAATTGAATGCCCAGTCCAACACCCTTATGGGCACCTTCAATGATACCCGGTATATCAGCAATGGCATATGGTTCAATATTGTCTGTGTTAACAATACCAATTGATGGGGTTAATGTTGTAAAAGGATAGTCAGCCACTTTTGGACGAGCTGCGGTCATAACACTAATTAGCGTTGATTTTCCTGCATTGGGTAATCCAACCAGTCCAACATCTGCTAAAAGCTTGAGTTCCAAATGAAGAGAACAACTTTGACCGGATTCTCCTGGCTGAGAAAAACGAGGAGTTCGATGCGTGGATGTTGCAAAATGTTTATTTCCTTTACCCCCCCGGCCGCCTTTTGCAACAATACAGGTTTGGCCGGCGGTTTTAAAGTCTGCAATCAATTCCTGTGTTTCAGTATTGACAACAATTGTTCCGACAGGAACATCAATAAATAAATTCTGGGCCTTTGCACCTGTTTTTTGACTTCCCAGACCATTTTTTCCATTTTCAGCTTTAAACTGATGTTGAAATCGGAATTGATATAAGGTACGCTTTTCAGGAACACTTTTTAGGATGACATGACCGCCGCGTCCGCCATCACCGCCATTGGGGCCCCCTTTTGGAACCCCACGTTCACGGCGAAAACTGACACATCCATTGCCTCCATTACCTGATTGCACCTTGATAAATGCTTCATCAATGAATTTCACGCGGCATACACGCTTACACGTTTTTTGGAGCGTCCCATGCGCTCGAAAGAGACTGTGCCATTAATTTTGGAAAATAAAGTATAATCTTTGCCCATGCCGACATTAGTGCCGGGATAAAATCGTGTTCCCAATTGGCGTACCAAAATATTACCAGCCAGAACCTTTTCACCGCCATATCGTTTGATTCCTCTACGTTGGGCATTACTATCTCGTCCATTCCTGGAACTTCCGCCAGCTTTTTTATGTGCCATTTTTTTTACTCCTTTGACGTTATGATGCTTCAATACCATCAATTTTTATTGCAGTATATAATTGACGATGGCCCTGTTTTCGTCGATAACGTTTACGTCTTTTCATTTTAAAAACAATAATTTTCTTGGCCTTCCCCTGTTCAACAATATGCCCTCTAACTGTTACATCGGACAAACTTGGCTTGCCAATTTTTATATCATCATTATTGGCATATAGTAATACCGAATCCAGTAAAACTTCAGCGCCAACATTACCTTGCAGCTTATCCACGCGCACTGTTTGACCGGGACTGACGCGATATTGTTTACCACCCGATTGAATTACAGCGTACATTGATTTATCCTCCTTATTGAATAAAAAATCTGCTATATTAACCTTGATTTTTTTATTCGTCAATATATTAATTTTCCATACGTTGATTCAAGACGCATTTCGTTTAACTGTTTGTGAATTCAAATGCATTCTTGATCAAACGAATTTCTATCCCCATGTACTGATTTTTTTGTATGGCGACCACATCAAATCGCGCACTTTGATCTTTCAACTTGTGCTGATGCATATAAGTTAGCGCTGTTTTGGAAAGGCGCTTTTGTTGCTGTCGTGTCAGACTTTGAATGGCATGTCCATAACGTGTGGTTGATCGGGATTTAACTTCAATAAAAACAAGGGTATTCTTTTCTTTTGCAACAACGTCAATTTCACCACTCCGAATGCGGTAATTTCTCTGCAATATTTCATACCCTTCTTTTTGGAGATACTCTACTGCAAGTTGTTCACTGTCCTTACCAAGCTGTTGACGTTTATCTTTTTGAAGCATATTCTGCACAACCTTTAAAGGTTCTTCGGTGAATAGGACAAATCCCATATTTTTTTATTGCATCCAGATGTTTTTTGGTACCATAGCCTTTGTGCTGTTCAAAACCATATTCAGGATAGGTTGCCGCATAGTTGATCATCATTCGATCACGCGTGACTTTTGCAACAATTGATGCTGCCGCAATAGATATACTCCGCTGATCCCCTTTCTTGATTGTTTCCTGTGGTATGCCTGATTCAATTTTATGAATGCCATCAATTAACAAAAAGTCTGGTTGAATTTGCAGTTTTTCAACTGCATACAACATCGACCGACGCGCTGCTTGAAGAATATTGATCTGGTCAATAATATCATTATCAACCATTCCCAAACTTATACTTTGAGCATCTTGGTATATCTGGGAATATAAATCATCTCTTTTTCTTGGGGATAATTGTTTTGAATCTGTTATACCAGAAACAGAAAACGAATTTCCTAAAATAACAGCGGCTGAAACAACTGGTCCTGCCAATGGCCCCCGACCCACTTCATCTATACCTGCAATGGAAACATATCCTTTTTTCTGTGCGTTTTGTTCAAATGTCCACACGTGTTTTTCACCACATCAAAATGGGCATTTTGCCCATATTACAAAAATAATCAGGCTCGTCGTGTTTTTATTCGGGCCGCTTTTCCACGAAGTTTTCGCAAATAATAAATTTTGGCACGTCGGACTTTTCCCCGCGTCACAATCTCAATTCGGTCTATACTTGGAGAATATAGGGGAAAAATTCGTTCAACGCCTATTCCACCGGATACCTTACGCACAGTAAATGTAGATTTGATGGATGCATTGTGTTTTCCGATAACAACCCCTTGAAAAGCCTGGAGTCGTTCCTTTTCACCCTCTTTTATTCTTACAAACACTTTTACTGTATCACCGGCAATAAAGTCCGGTAAGTCCATACGAACCATTTCTTGTTCGATTGCTCTGATCGCATTCATGTCGTTATTTCCTTTAAACAGGGATTGATTAAAAAAAAATTGAAATATTCAGGACAGATCACATGCCCTCAGACATGATATTTTAAACCATCCCTTTTCGTTGAGATTCTACTGTCGTTGCTACAAAAGCAAGGTCAGTTACATAAACTTAAATTATATATACAAAATTATATTAAAAATCAAGTTTTTTTATTGTGAAAATCTCCCAATAAACGATCCAAAATAATTGAAGCTGCGGAACGTACTGAAAGATGATTGTATTCACCATGAAGTTCAATTGGTGCAAGGACATGGTCACATTGGTTGATAAACGATTTGGAAAGCCCCCATGCTGTACCAAATATCAATAATAGAGGGCGTTCATTGTTTACCATTTGCCGGCATTTTTCATATGAAAGGCAACCATCAACCCTTTGTGCAGTCGTCGCAATTAATAATGGGGGGAAACCTGTTTTTTGAAAAATATCTTTTTTGGCAGCGTCGATGTCCGATGTTATGTTGATCAGCTCAAACGCTTTTTTTCGATCTGGATTTGCTCGACTGCCATAGCCGCCTGTCCAATGGGCATAAATTTCTTCAGCTATCCGACGTTGATCGTCAAGGGGGATAACCACCTGATATGATTGTACGTTATAGGTTGCTGAAGCCCTGGCAATATCATGCAAGTCCAGGTTGGTAATTGCTGATGCGATTATCTCACCGGTTTTGCCCAGTACTGGATAATGAAGTAGAGCGATGTGCAGATTGTTCCTGGATGATGGTTTCAATGATTGTTGTCCATTTTTTTAATATGGCTAAATCGTCTGCTGACAGTTGCGTTTCATTGAACAGTTCAGGTCGTTTAAGAATTGTTCTAATGATTGCGGACTCTCGTCGCCATTTTGTAATATTTTGATGATGCCCTGAAATTAAAGTTTCAGGCACAGTTTGTCCTTCAAAATTTTCAGGTCGTGTATATTGCGCATGCTCCAGAAGGCCATCAGCAAATGAATCATACACTGCTGCGTCATCAGCCCCCAATACACCCGGAATTAAACGAGCTATAGCATCCATAATAACCATAGCAGCAGTTTCACCACCTGTCAGGACAAAATTGCCAATCGAAATCTCCAGATCTGAATAATTGAGCGCAATACGTTCATCAACGCCTTCATAACGACCACAAATTAAAATTAAAGCCTTTTCCTTGCTCAAATCCCATGCCATGTTTTGATTGAATGTGCGCCCCTGGGGCGTCAACAGAAGCGTAAGTGCTGATGGATTCTCCATTTTTGCGCATTGTATGGCACGCGATAAAGGTTCGGGTTTGAGAACCATCCCACTGCCGCCACCATAGGGTTTATCATCTGTCACATGATGTTTTCCCCGTGCAAAATCACGAATTTGATACACTTGTGTAGTTATCAGGTTTTGGGCCAGGGCACGTTTGAATATGCTGTAATTAAACAACGCATCAAACATCTCTGGAAATAAGGTGAGTATTGAAAAATTCAACAGTTTATAAATATGAAGGCATACACCGATGATTGAATAACTTATCCAAATGAATGGACAAGTTATAAAATCATCGTTGCTAATAATCAATCAATTGTTCATGGTCTACAACCATTTGTTTTTTTTGAAGATCAATTTCTTTAACCGCTGATTCGATTGCCGGAATCAAGTATTCATCACCATTGTTTTCAATCACATATACATCATTGCTACCAGTTTCAATGATGGACTGGATAAATCCACGATGGGCACCTGAAATATCAATAACTTCAAGTCCCTGTATTTCAAACCAGTAGTAGGTATCAGGATCAAGTTCAGGCAATGCCATTCGTTCGATATACAATTGTGTACCGACGAAGGCAATTGCCTGATTTCGATCTGTAATTCCTTCAAACGTAACCATAAAGTTACGCTTATATGGTTTAATGGATAAAACTGATATGCGGTGAATGTTACGATCCGCTGTGCGGTAAAACAAAGGGTTGTCTGGTATCAATAGATTCGTGTCAATAAACGACTTAAATCTTACAGCACCATGTATGCCATGAACCCCAATTACTTTTCCCGCCATTAGGAATTGTTCATCAAAATCATTCAATGATTTCAAGAACTGTTCGTTTTTTCACCTTGGCGGAAGCAGCACTTAATAGCGTCCGCATCGCGCGAGCCGTTCGCCCCTGTTTGCCAATGACCTTTCCAAGATCTTCTTTTGACACTTTCAGTTCCAGAACAGAAGTCTGATTACCTTCAACTTCTGATACATGAACTTCATCCGGGTGATCGACAAGTGCCTCTGCAATATGCCTGATCAGATCAATCATTACTTCATCTCCTCTTCATGATTTCATTGTTAATAAAGAATTTAAATTGACAAGTGGTGATTGGTTGATCCATTACATGAAATTATTCGATAATTTCAAGAACAGTTCGCTTTTTCACCTTGGCGGAAGCAGCACTTAATAAGGTTCGCATTGCGCGAGCCGTTCGCCCCTGTTTGCCAATGACCTTTCCAAGATCTTCTTTTGACACTTTCAGTTCCAAAACAGAAGTCTGGTTACCTTCAACTTCTGATACGCGAACCTCATCGGGGTTATCGACAAGTGCCTCTGCAATGTACTTAATCAGATCCTTCATTAGTTCATCTCCTCTTCTTTCATAGTTTCAAAGATTTCTATGGGTGCGGAATTGCACATCCATAGACCAGCAATCTAGAAATCGGTAGAGCGGGAATTATCGAGATTTCAAACAGTTATGCTGCATTTTATGCGGAATTATGTTTCTTTAAAATGCTCTTGACTGTATCTGTTGGGATTGCTCCCTGTCCCATCCAGTATGCAACTCTTTCCGAGTTTAATGATATAGCAACAGGATCGGTGAGAGGATTATATGTACCAACTTTCTCGATAAACCGGCCATCTCTTCGGCTTTGACTATCAGCCACAACAATTCTGTAAAATGGGCGTTTTTTTGCGCCATGTCGGGCCAATCTAATTTTTACAGGCATTATATTTGTTCTCCTTAAAATGGCATTAATCCGCGTAAGCTACGCATGCCACCCTTATTGAATTTTTTGACCATCTTCATCACCTGGCCATAATTTTTCAACAGACGATTTACATCCTGAACAGTTGTCCCGCTTCCACGCGCAATACGTTTTCTGCGGCTGCCATTGATAATATTGGGTTGAAATCTTTCCTGCCGTGTCATGGAATTGATAATCGCCTCAATACGAACCAATTCATAATCATCCACCTGCATATTTTTCATTTGTTTAAGATTTCCAAGTCCTGGAATCATCCCAATAATATCTGATAAAGAACCCATCTTTCTAATCTGTACCATCTGATCGCGAAAATCTTCCAGCGTAAACTGACTTTTACGAAGTTTCTCTTCAAGCTCACGCGCTTTTTTTTCATCAACAGCTTCCTGCGCTTTTTCAATGAGCGTGAGTACATCGCCCATACCCAATATTCTGGAAGCCATCCGCTCTGGATGAAAGGTCTCAATATCATTAAGTTTTTCACCGATGCCCAAGAATTTAATGGGTTTTCCTGTAATGGATTTAATAGATAAAGCCGCACCGCCGCGAGCATCACCATCCATTTTGGTCAACAGGACCCCCCCCAGATCAAGTGCGCTATCAAATGATTTTGCGATATTAACAGCATCCTGGCCTGTCATGGCATCAGCCACAAGCAAAATATCTGATGGTGACACCGCTTTTTTGATACGTTTCAGTTCGTCCATCAGGATATCATCCAGATGAAGTCGTCCAGCCGTATCAATTATAAGTGTATCACAATTTTCTTGAACAGCGCTTTTCTGTGCCTGATTGCAAATATCAACCGGATCCATTTTAGGACGCGAGGGAAAAACTTTAATACCTAATTCATTGCCAATCTTTTGCAACTGATCTATTGCTGCCGGGCGGTAAACATCAGCCGGTACCAGATAAGGATTTCGTCCCTTGGAACGAAGCATTTTAGCCAGTTTGCCAGCAGATGTTGTTTTCCCAGAGCCTTGTAGACCAATCAGCATGATCGGTATGGGCGTCGGACCGGTTAATCGAATATCTTCGCTCTCCTGTCCCATTAATGAAGTCAGCTCCTCATTGACAATCTTAACAACCTGCTGTCCTGGCGTAAGACTGGTCATGACTTCCTGACCAAGCGCCCGATCTTTGACCCCGGCAATGAATGTTTTTACAACTTTATAATGAACATCAGCCTCAAGTAATGCCATTCGGACTTCCTTGAGACCTTCCTCAATATTTTTTTCAGTTAACTTGCCGTGCCCTTTGAGCTTTTTAAAAATTTTGTTGAGTCGATCATTTAAATTTTCAAACATACCTAACTCTCAAAACGATTAAAACCCTTTACATAATATTATATTCATGAATTGTCAAGTTAAAAGAAAAATTATTACGAGTTCTGTTCATATACAAAATTGAGCCATTTTTGAACTCTATGCCCATAATGCCAAAGAACAATTGAGGGAATGCCTCGAAATAATTCGTATTATCGTCAAACATCTAAATAAAATTAAGTGAATTGTCTTATGATATATCTCTTGAATTTTAAAAGGATTTATCATAATCAAAATCATTGAATCAAATTGAAAATAAGCTTTGAATTATACAATATTTGTGCCATTATATCTGTTATAATTATTTTTAAAGGAAAATATTGAATGAATCCACCCAATATAAAAGCGTTAACGCTGAAAGCACTTGAACAATGGCTTATGGAAAACAATATCAAGCCCTATCGTGCGACGCAAATTTTTAAATGGCTTTATAAATTTAACGTACAACACTTTGATAACATGACAGATATTTCTCTTGCATTACGACAGAAACTCACTGAAAATTTTTGTATTATTTCACCCACAATTGCAAAAATTCAGACATCTGTGGATGGTTCAAAAAAATATGCATTTTGTTTGCATGATGGACATTATGTAGAAAGCGTCTTAATTCCTGAACGAAACCATTATACATTGTGTATTTCCTCACAGGTAGGTTGTGCGCAAGGATGTCGGTTCTGCCTGACATCAAGGATGGGGTTGATACGAAATTTGAGGCATGATGAAATTGTGTCCCAGGTGCAACTGGTAACCAGTGATATTCATCAAAATTCAATCTTGCCACTGACCAATATTGTTTTTATGGGGATGGGCGAGCCCCTTGCCAATTATGACAATGTTAAAGCGGCCATTGACATTTTGATCAGTTCTAAATATGGTCTCCAGTTTTCCACGCGAAAAATTACACTTTCCACATGCGGCATCGTACCCGAGATAATAAAGTTCAGTCAGGAAATACCTGTATTAATGGCAATTTCCTTAAATGCAACTGACAATGCCACGCGCGATATGTTGATGCCTGTAAATCGGAAATATCCCATTGAAAAATTATTGGATGCATGCAGAAATTATCCATTGCGATCCGGTCGTATGCTCACAATTGAATACGTTTTAATTAAAAATATTAATGATAGTGTCACAAATGCCAACAGGCTTTGTCAATTATTACGCAAAACACGTTCCAAAATCAATTTAATTCCTTATAATAAGCATGATCATAGTAATTTTGAACGTCCTGAGACATCCACAATCGCGGAATTTCAAAAAACCTTGATAAAAAATAATTATACAGTTATTATACGTCAAAGTAAGGGTTCGGATATTTCAGCGGCATGTGGTCAATTATTGTATGAAATGCTATGATTTAGATAATGTTTGCCATAACGTGAAATTCACGTTATAATGCTTTAGAATATCGCACTGAAAAAATAATTACAAATAGATCTTCTCATAAATAAGATTGCCAAAAAGTAAATTTCAAGATATGAAGGTTATGTGGAAAAATTGATACTGGATATTTTTTTGCGAAAACGAAGAAATGGATGTATTCAACATACAGAAAATACACCATTTAAATATAAAAATTTTTTTTTAAAGACATTTGAATTTAGTTCCTTTTGTTCCAACATTAGCGTATATTGATTTTGACTATGAGGTTTTTTTATGGAAAAAAGAAAAAGGACACGCGTTGAGTTTTCAACACAGGTCATTATTTCTGTTGATGGCTCGGAAATTGCCACGCAGGCCAATTCAAAAGATCTTAGTTTGAATGGTTTGTTTGTCGAGTCCGATGATGTATTGGATTTAGGTACCAAGTGTCACGTCAAAGTTATTTTGCCTGGCGGGATCAATGAAATCAGTTTGGAGATGGATGGAAGAGTTACACGACATGCGCCGGGTGGTTTTGGTGTTTTATTTGAAGGCATGGATCCGGACAGCTTTGCGCATCTAAAAAATATTGCCATGTACAATTCTGAAGATCCTGATGCCATTGAAGATGAAATCTTAAATGTGCCACTCCGGTAGCCATAAACACCCATGAAATGTTTGATTCATATTTGTTGTGCCCCTTGTGCTATCTATCCGATTGATTGTATGAAAAAACAACATTTTGACGTGATGGGTTATTTTTATAATCCAAATATTCATCCTTATCAAGAATTTGACCGCCGAAAAAAAACGCTATGCCAATATGCATCACAAATTGATTTAAAAGTTATCTTTGAAAATGAGTATCCGCTGGAAAAATGGATTCAGAATGTAACTTATCGTGAAACAAACCGATGTCAGTTCTGTTATTATGATCGCTTAAAAGGCACAGCCATTATTGCCAGAAAAGGCAAGTTCGATTTTTTCACCACCACATTATTATATAGTAAATTTCAAAATCACGAATTAATCTGTGAAATGGGAAAGAATCTCGAAAAAGAATATGGGGTTTCTTTTTATTATTCGGATTTTCGTAAGGGATGGAAACAGGGTATTGAATTATCCAAAGAATTGAATATGTATCGGCAGCAATATTGCGGATGCATTTACAGCGAGAAAGAACGTTTTTATAAGCCATAATTTTTATGTTCACACAATTTATATATTTTATTGTCAGCCTGCTGATATATTCAACATATCAAAAACCAGATTATTACATATTTTCGGACAATACTGCCATAATCCTCTTTAATGTATTGTTTTGTATGTTTATCTTGCTGACGCGAGCCATGTATGCGCGTTTGGGAAAAGAAATCCTTTTCGGACAATTTTCTTTTCATTTCGAAAGAATGGATAAACTGACCAATCGCCTGACAATTCTAGGGTTATTATTTTACACCCTTGACATCTATGCATTAAATCTCAAAAAGTTTATTGATTGGATCCCTTTGTTTCAAAGTTTTCCCTCATTGGCGGCATTGTTTTTTTTGCTGTTGTTTTTCGTTTATATAAGCATCGTTTATTATTGGGAATATGACATTTATTACCTGTTACATCCAGACAGTCCGGGTCGAATTGTGTATATTTATTCCAATTTAGCGTTCAGTTTGCCTATGTTACTGCCCTGGCTCTTTATTTCGCTGATTGGAGATGCCTTTCAATTTTTACCTGATAATGCATTTAAGTCCATGTTGGACAGTGTTGTTGGCGAAAACATTCAATTTGTAATCCTGTTAATTCTTATCGCATTGTTTGCGCCCAAATTTATTAAAAGATTGTGGCGATGCGTACCCTTGCCTGAAGGTATCTACAGAGATTGTATTGATGCTACCTGCAGAGAGGCTGGCATTGGCTATTCAAATATTTTGTACTGGCCCATTTTTGGCGGTAAAATGATTACTGCCGGTGTGATGGGGTTGGCAAAAAAATTTCGTTATATCCTGGTAACCCATGCATTAATTGAAACCCTTAGCCTTGAAGAATTGAGAGGCGTAATCGCCCACGAGATCGGCCATGTCAAAAAAAGACATTTGATTAAATATTTTATTTCAGTACTTTTATTTTCCTTTGTCATCGTCAATATTGTCAATTCTGGATTGTTTATGTGTTATAAATTTCTCGGTTTTGACCATTTTCATATGGCAACAATTTTATTCACATGCTTTATGATTCTATTTCTAGTGGTATATTTTCGGCTGATTTTTGGTTATTTTATGCGAAATTTTGAAAGAGAGGCTGACATTTTTGCCTTCCAGATGATCGGTTCTGCAACACCACTGATATCTGCATTTAACAAAATTACATATTACAGTGGACGCCCTGCCTCACAACCCAACTGGCATCATTTTAGTATTGCACAACGTATTTCATATCTTGAACGATGTGAAACCAACCCGGAATGGATCAACCACCATGATCGAAAGGTCAAGCGAAGCATGGCTGCTTATATTGTGGGGGTGTTCATATTTATTGGTCTCAGCTTTCAGTTGCCTGAGTATTCAAAAAGCGATCTATTCATTATGCATGCTGAAGAAATTATTGAAGCAGCCATTGAAAAAGAACCTCACAATACAGAGTTGTACGAACTTTTGGGTGAAGCGGCCTTGTTGAAAAAGCATTATCCTAAAGCCATATATGCCTACGCCAACGCATTGAGACTAAAACCTGACAACCCCGAAATATTGAATAATCTTGCATGGCTGTATGCAACCTGCGAAAAAGAAGAATTGCGTGATCCCAAAAAGGCACTTGAACTGGCTAAAAAAGCGGCTGAACTTGAATCCAGTTATCACATATTAGATACATTGGCAGAAGCTTATTATGTAAATGGTTACTTTGAACAGGCTGTCCAACTGGCTGAGAAAGTCATGAAAATGGATCTGAAAAACCCAGAACATTATGAAAAACAATTGAAAAAATTTAAACAGGCCCTGCTTTAATTAAGGAAGGCTCTGAAAATATCATACCCATTTTTCTTGATCGTCCAAAAAAATAAGGTCGTGTAGAGACGTAGCATGCTACGTCTCTACAGTACAATTACCTC
>Ga0272440_1002646_pt1 | contig 13802 bp, 7 predicted proteins | sample SSMMMBAug17_FD_192440 | JGI IMG/M metagenome (GOLD analysis project Ga0272440, IMG submission 192440) | Marine sediment archaeal communities from Little Sippewissett salt marsh, Falmouth, MA, United States - SSM-MMB-Aug17 | ecosystem: Environmental > Aquatic > Marine > Wetlands > Sediment ...
TCTATATCAATCTGTATATAAAGAAGCCCCTGATTGGATTTCTGCTTATGTTTATGACACTTCTGAAGTTTTTATTAGAGCTATTCAAGAAAGTCCCCTTGTAAATAATCCAGGTTCATTAACTGCTAATCGAACAATTATAAGACAGAATCTGGCTAATATAAAATCATTAAAAAAAGCTGTCAAAGGAGTTACTGGTCAAATCTATTTTGATGAAAAAGGTGATGCTGTAAACAGGCCTGTATCCATTGGTGTTTATAAAGGGTTGCATCTGGTTTCTGCAATGACTCAACTTCACTCAATCCCAAAAATAATAAACTCAGATATTATTTCACAAGAATTAAAAAAAAAACGAATCCTAAAATTTGATGATCAGTATTTGTATAAAACCCAGGTTATTTATACAGGTGTTGAATTAATAGAAATAAAAGCATTTGATGATAAAAAATCTTTTTGTGATTTAGATTTTTATTTATGGTTTAGATCAAGAAAAAGCATTGAAATAAATGAAAAGGATTTAATATTTACTAATCAAATCCAATCAGATGTTACTCCAAAAACAAAGAACTGGGAAAATAATATAAAACTTATTAATAAGGAACAATATTCTGATCAAACTCAATATCAACTTTTTCATATAAATGGCCGCTTTAAAACAGATCAGATTAAAAATGCAGGTGATCTGGATCGACATTTTTTGAATATTAGCTTTAGGCACAAAAATTTACCTCGAAAAAATTTGATTTTTGTCATAGATATTATGGGAATGGGGCTTTCCCAACAAAATACAACAGATAGAAAAGATAGTATACTTTCAAGTGAACTTTCACGATGGCGAATTATTGACCAAAAAGTCTATCAAGATATTTGGGAAGAAAAACATTCACACAGTTTGATTTCAGGGAATATTAACGATAATTCAAATGATTATTCACGTTTTCATTTTGGTGTAGTAATCCAAAAGAATAAATTTAGTCTCAGGGGATTGATTCCCAGATATTATGTTAAACCATTATTGATAGTCACTCTGATAGTTAATATACTTTTTGCTTTAATAAACCTTAAATATGATTTGCCAGTATTAAAACGTAGCATGTTATTTTTAGAAGCAATCTCAGCATTTGTTTTTTGGTTAAGTGCTGAAATCTTTCTTTTGAATCGATTATCTAATTATTTAAACACATATCACCTCAGTCTGGTTAAAATATTTTTTGATATTATTTGGTGGTTATTGCCAGCATTCTTTATTAATCTTGCTGTTAAACGTTTTTTATGGGCTCCAATTGCCCAGGCATCAGGACATAGTGCTCCTAGAATTATTCGACACTTTTTTACCTTTATGATTTACCTGACAGCATTCATTGGAATTGTAGCCTTTGTATATGAGCAAGAAATTTCTAAAATTCTTGCAACTGGAGGTTTGTTTGCAATGATAATTGGTTTTGCTGTCCAAATGAATATCTCAAATTTAATTTCTGGAATAGCTATAAATTTTGAAAACCCTTTTCGTATAGGAGATTGGGTAAAAATTGGTGATGCTGAAGGAAAGGTCGTTGATATAACATGGCGTTCTACCAGGATAAAAACTGCTGAGAATTGTATTTTTAGCATACCAAATAGTATGGCAACTGAATCTTTTATAGCTAATTTTAACTACCCTGATGATATTAATTGGTTAACTATAACAGCTCACATTGATCCAATGCAAAATCCTCAAATTGTTAAAAAAATATTAATAGATGCTGTTTTATCTGCAAATAATATTTTAAAAATTCCAGAACCATATGTAATTTACAAAGGACTCACTGAATGGGCTTCAGATTTCCAAATTTTTTTCAGTATCAAAGACTTTGCTCATAAACAACAAGACCTTGAAACTGTATGGAAACGTATCTGGAAACACCTTGAATACGCTGGAATACAAACAGTGATCCAGGAACAGAGTTTTCCTCTTGAAAAAAAGGAACCAGTCTTTTTTTTAAATGAAATGTCTCTGTTTAAGTTCTTAAATGATGACAGAAAAGAAGCTCTTCTCAATAAGATGACCTGTCACATTTTCCAGGCTCAAAAAACTATTATAAATGAAGGTGATTTTGGAGATTCTTTATTTTTTATTCAAGAAGGTGCAGTTACTGTCCAATTAAGACTTGAGGATGATTCATTGATTGAAATAAATCGTCTTGGAGTGGGAACCTTTTTTGGTGAAATGGCCTTTTTTTCAGATCATCACAGGTCTGCAAGTATTGTAACATTGGGTTATTGCGAAATATATGAAATAAAGGAAGAAGATTTCATGCCCTTATTAAACATATATCCTGAAATGACTAATTTTTTGACCAGAGTACAAATGTCCAGACAAAAACAACAGGCTCTTGAAAAAGAGCAACACCTCAAAACTGAAGAGCAGAATAAAAAATTAAAAACTAGAATATGGTCACGTTTATCAGATTTTTCATGGCTCAAAAAACTAAAAATAGTTTGATATTCAAATAATAAAAAAATTATACTTAAAAAAAATATTTTACACATTGCTAATAAAACTGTATTAAATATGATAAATTAAAAAAATAAATTCAAAAGCTTAAAACTATCAAAATAAAAACAATAAGAAAGTTACAACAATGGCCTTTCAGTTACTGATTGTAGAAGATAGTCCAACGCAAGCCTTAAAATTGGAGCTTTTACTAAAAGAGAATCGATACTTAACTACTGTTGCAAAAAATGGACAACAAGGAATTGATCTTACCAGAACCCAAATGCCTGATTTGATTATAAGTGATGTTACAATGCCAGTAATGGATGGCTTTGAAATGTGTAATCAAATTAAACAGGATGAACATATCAGTCATATACCAGTGCTTTTATTAACAGACCTACATAATCCAGAAGATATTATTAATGGTTTAAATGCAAGGGCTGATTCATATGTTACAAAACCATACAAGGAGTCATTTCTTTTATCTAAGGTTGCATTTTTATTATCTGACAAATATCTTTCTGATAGGGGCAAAGATACAGATCAGGCTCCTCCTATTGAAATTGAGTTTTCTGGAAAAAAATATTCAGTTACTGCAAGCCGAAATCAGATATTAAATTTATTAATGAGTACATATGAAAATTCTTTACTTCAAAATGTTGATTTAAAAAATAAACAAATGCAATTAAATCTTTTAAATGAAGAATTAAAGAGAAATAACAGCGCATTAGCATCTTCTGAAGAACGATTTCGTTCACTGGTTCTCACAATACCAGATATTGTTTATCGTATTGACTCAAAAGGATATTTTACTTTTATAAATAATGCTATCAAGCGATTAGGTTATGAAAAAGAGGAACTAATTGGAAAGCACTTTAGTGAAATAATATGTCCATCAGATGTTGATTCAGTCAGCAGAGAAAAAGTCCTTGCAAAGATACCAAAAAATGTACGACGTAAACCTCCCAAATTGTTCGATGAAAGACGTTCTGGCACACGTATTACAACTGGCCTTGAAGTACGTCTAAAATCAAAATCTGGAGATATATCTGATAGTATAGAGATAGAATCTTTATCTGATGAATATACTGTTGTTGAAGTCAACAGTGCTGGGGTAACTGGAATAAATGCGCACTCTGAAGAAAAAGAATATATTGGAACAGTAGGAGTTATTCGGGACATTTCAGAACGAAAAAAAGCTCAAGAAGCAATTGAGCGAGAACGTCTGTTCCTTCAAACAGTTGTTGATTCTGTTCCCTTACCAATTTTTTTTAAATCTGTGCAAGGAGAATATCAACTTACGAACATTGCTTTTTGTGATTTTTTTGGAAAAAAAGAATCTGAAATTATTGGTTACGGCGTATTTGACTTTTTACCATCTGTTGTTGCAGAATCTTTTCATTTTAAAGAGCAACTTTTTTTAAGTAGTGATGACTTAAAACAAATTTATGAAACTGAAATTTCCATACCTGATCAATCATTAAAAAATATAATATGTCATACAGCAAAATTTTTTAATGCAGAAGATTCTCTTCAGGGCTTAATAGGTGTAATCGTTGATGTTACTTCTCAGAAAAAAATTGAGTTTGAACTTCAAAAATCTCGTGTTGCTGCAGAACAACTTGCAAAACGTGCTGATGAAGCTAATCGCTTAAAAAGCGATTTCTTAGCAAATATGTCCCATGAAATCAGAACACCAATGAATGCAATCATTGGTTTAAATGCCCTGGCATTAAAAACATCTTTAACTAACAGACAAAAAGATTATCTTGTTAAAATTGATCAATCAGCTCAATCTCTTTTGGGAATTCTAAATGATATTCTGGACTTTTCAAAAATTGAAGCTCATAAACTGGATTTAGAGACTGTTGACTTTAATTTAACTGATGTGTTTGATAATCTCACCAATATGTTTTGTATAAAACAAAATGAAAAGCCAATTGAACTAATCTTTTCAATTGATAAAGATGTCCCCTACCAGCTTATTGGAGATTCTTTAAGGCTTGGTCAAATTCTAATAAATTTAGTGAATAATGCAATTAAATTTACTGATAATGGTGAAATAATAATATCAGCTGCTGTAGATAAATTATCAGCTAAAATCGCTAAACTTTCATTTTCTGTTCAAGATACAGGAATTGGAATGACAGAAGAACAGGTAAATAGACTATTTCAACCCTTTTCCCAAGCAGACACATCTACTACAAGAAAATATGGTGGGACAGGATTGGGATTAACTATCAGTAAACGACTTGTAGAAATGATGGATGGAAAAATCAATGTCTCTAGTGTTTATGGCAAAGGTAGTACTTTTTCATTTAATGCAAAATTTCAGTTAGGAACTGAAACAGATCAAATCAACAAAATTGAAACAAACCTATCGAACAAATATGCCCTTGTAGTTGACGACAATGAAACCTGTCGTAATGTTCTTTTTTATTTATTGACAAATGTAAAAATGAGTGTTGACCTTTTTGCAACTGAAAAAGAGCTTCTTGAATGGTTCGAAAATAAAAAATTAATGAAAAATCTTCCTAAAATTGATTTAATATTAATTGATTTTCAAATGTTTGAAAAAAATGGACTGGAAATTATTTCAAACTTGAACAAAAAGATTTTGAATGATGATATTAAAATTATTTTGATGGATACAATATATGGTAGAGAAGAAACAGTTCAAGCAATATCAAATAAAACAATCAGTGAAATGATTGTCAAACCCTTTACTCCATCAATTTTATACCAAACAATAGTTAATATTTTGACAAAGGAAAGTATTAGTCAAGAATCAATTATTAAACCTGAAGAAGAAAAAGATTTCTCAAGGTCTGATCTTAAAGGAGCTAATATACTTCTGGTTGAGGATAACTTAATTAATCAACAAGTAGCTTTTGAAATTTTAAGTCAAGAAGGTCTTAGTGTTGAAATTGCAGATAATGGTAAAAAAGCAGTAGAAAAAATTCAAGAAAAAATTAATAATTCTTCACCTTTATATGATGCCGTTCTTATGGATATTCAAATGCCTGAAATGGACGGATACGAAGCTACCAGGGCAATTAATTCCTTTTACGTAAATGATGATAATCAATGTAGACCTTTTCCTTTAATAGCAATGACAGCACATGCTATGTCTGGTGATCGTGAGAAATGCATACAGGCAGGAATGGATGATTATATCACAAAACCCATTAAGCCAGATCAAATGTTTAAAACATTATCTCGTTGGATAAATCAAGATAGAATAATTACCTGTACTCAGAATCTTGAAGAACAAGATTCCGAACCCTTAGACCCAATGGAAATTGCTTTGGAACAGTTAAGTCATTTAGATTTGCAAGATGGTGTTAATAGATTGGGTGGTAGACTAAAACTTTACAATTCTATTCTTCAGGAATTCTGTACAACACATAAAAAATACCCAAAACTTATTGAGGATGCCATAAAATCGGAATCTTTTATTCATGCTTACGAGATGGCTCACACCATTAAAGGCGTTGCAGGAAACCTTTCCGCTTTTTCTTTATTAGAAGCCGCAGGTAAAATAGAAAAATATGCAAATGAGAACAATAAAAAGTCGTGTCTTGAATATACACCTGAATTAGAAAAAACTTTTGAAGATGTACTTGATGATGCAAGAACATTAAAAGAAATTTTAAAATCTTCAGAAAAAAATTTCACTCCGCAAAAAACTAAAAAAATAAAACCTTCAAAAATCGATAAACAAAAAATTCAAGCTCCTTTAAATAATCTCTATCAATGCCTTATTGATAATGATATGCGTGCGGCAATAATATTTCAAAAAATATATGATATTTTGCATGGCCAAAACATAGATGAAAAACTTGAAAAGCTCTCTAATTCTATTGAAAGATTAGATTTTAAAAATGCAATATCTATGACTTATGATATTGCACAAAACTTTAATATTAATTTGGAGTTAAAATAATGACATCCGAACTTACAAAAATAGAAAAACAAACAATTCTCCTGGTTGATGATGAATCCACAAATATCAAAATTCTTAATGAAATTCTTCAAAAAGACTATAAGATAATGTTTGCTACAACAGGTCAAAGAGCTATTCAATTGGCTGTTTCAAAAAAACCCGATCTTATTATTTTGGATATTATCATGCCTGAAATGGATGGCTATTCTGTTTGTAAAGAATTAAAACAAAACCCAGAAACAAAAAATATTTTAGTTATTTTTATCACAGTCAAAGATCATTCAGATGATGAAACAAAAGGACTTGAACTTGGGGCTGTTGATTATATAACCAAACCAATTAACCCATCTGTTGTCAAAGCTCGTGTGAGAACTCATTTATCACTAATGCTTGCTCGTCGTGAACTGGAAATAAAAAACAAGGAACTTATTGAAGCAGCATCTTTACGCGAAGATATTGAAATTATTTCAAGACATGACTTAAAGACCCCATTAAATGGTATTATAAACCTTCCACAATTAATTGCTGATGAAGGACCTTTAAACGATGAACAACTTGAATATCTTACTATCATTGAAAATTCAGGCTATCAAATGTTGAATATTATTAATATGTCTCTGAATCTATGTAAAATGGAGCGTGGGACCTATTTATTTCTACCTCAAACTATTAACCTTATACAAGTTATAAAAAAAATCCAGTCTGAATTGAAAAACATAATAGAGTTAAAGGAAATAACTTTTTCAATTTTTATTGACAACCGAAAAGCATTTTCATTTGAACGATTTTTAATTAATGGTGAAGAATTTCTTATATATTCAATGATGGCTAATCTAATTAAAAATGCTATTGAAGCCTCTCCTGAAAAGGAAAGCATATCAATATTTTTAAATCATGATACAATGGATGAAATAAGAATTAATAACGCAGGTACTGTTCCAGATAAGGTCAGAGATAATTTTTTTAGTAAATATTCTACTTATGGCAAAGAAAGCGGAATGGGACTAGGAACATATTCTGCAAAAATGATGGTAGAAGTTCATTCTGGAACGATTGAATTAAAATCTGATAAAGAAAAAGGAACTGACATAATTGTTAAATTACCTAAGAAAGCTATCAACTTACCCGCTGATAATCCTATCAGGGTATTGATTGTAGAAGATTCAAAAACTGAATGTTTATTTATTGAAAACATATTAAAAAAAGATTTGGATATTGAAGTTATAGATACAACCATATATGGAAAAGAAGCAATTCAAAAATCCAAAAAGCTAAAGCCAGATGTTATTACAATGGATATTATGCTCCCTGATATGAATGGAGTTGAAGTTGCAAAAGAAATTCTTAAAAATGAGACAACTCCAATTATATTTGTAACAGCTTTAACACATGAAGAAAATACACGTAAATCTTTAGACTTGATAAACTATAGTTCATTAGATGTTATGCCTAAACCAAGTCGTTCTGAGGACTGGACTCAGAGTTCTTGGAGCAAAGACTTAATAGCAAAAATTAAATCTCTATACCTGGAAAAAACAGCTGATTTCTTATAGTTTTTTTATATTTTATAAGATAATGATAATTGATGAGAATAACTTATATGCCTCCTAACAAATTAACCATAGACCTTTCCGCAATTTCATATAATTATAAATTATTGCAGAAATTTGCTGGATCAGATGTTCAACTCATGGGTGTAATAAAATCTGATGCTTATGGACATGGTATGATACCTGTTGCGAAAACACTTACTGACTCAGGCTGTAATAGTTTTGCTGTATTCCACATCTCAGAAGGAATTCTACTACGGAAAAATAATTTTAATCAAACAATTCTAATATTAATGGGAGTTGAAACTGAAAATGTTGAAAAAGCAGTAGAGAATGATTTTATTACTGTTGTTTGTCAAAAGGAAATTATTGAGCGCTTATCTCAGGTTGCTTGTAAACAAAAAAAAAAAGCAAAAATTCAAATTAAAGTTGATACGGGTATGAATCGCTTAGGCATTTACCCTGAGGATTTAAATGATTTTATGTCTTCTATTAAAAATTTACCAGGCCTGGAAATAAATGGATTCATTTCTCACTTTGCTGTTTCTGACCAACCACATAATGATTACACAAAAAAACAAATTCAAAACTTTCAGGATGCAATAATTCCTTATACTTCAAATAACATGGTTAATCATATAGCAAACAGTGGCGGTATAATAAATAATAAAGGGTTGAATTTTCCTCTTGCCAGAATAGGAATAGCATTGTATGGATCATCTCCAGATCCTGGTTGGCCAAAGGCTTATGCCCTAAAGCCAGCAATGTTGTTTCAGTCAAAAATTATTTTTGTTAAAAATGTTCCTGCCAACCAGACGATCAGTTATGGTAGAACATTTCGTACTAAAAAAGACTCAAAGGTAGCAACTATTCCTGTAGGCTATGCCAATGGTTATCCACGTATCTTATCCAACAAGGCGCAGGTTTTAATACATGGGAAAAGAGCACCGGTTATAGGTCGTATTTGTATGAATTTAACAATGATCGACGTAACAGAGCTACCTGAAGAAGTGTGCTGTGGAGATGTTGTTGTTATATTAGGCCGACAGGGTGATAATCAAGTGACAGCTGATGAACTTGCAGATTATGCAGAAACTATTAGTTATGAAATCATGTGCAATCTGGGCAATGCTAATTTTCGAACATATACTTATTGAAAGGATTGACAAATGTTATTATCTATCCAGGATATCGCCAATGCATTGAAATTACCTGTTTCCACAATTGAACGATGGGCTAATCAGGGCAATATCCCCGCAAATGTCAAGAAAAACGCTTATTTTTTTGATGAAATAATTATTAAGAAATGGGCCAAAGAACACCAACTTTCTTTTTGTTTACATAAAAAAACAGAAACTGAAGAACTAAATGAAGAGCCTCCTTCATTGTTTAGATCTATGAAAGCTGGTTCAGTTGTATATGGTTTGTCAGGCCAATCTGTTAATGAACTTTTATCAAAAGCCTGTCAAAGTGTACCATTGGCAATAAATAATAAGAAAAAGCTATTAGAAATGTTGATAGAAAGAGAAAAACTAACATCTACTGGTGTTGGTAAAGGTGTTGCAATCCCTCATCCGAGAACACCTATGCCTGATATACCTTCACCAATTATTACGACCTGCTTTTTAAAAAAACCTATTGACTTTAAAGCTATTGATAACCAAAATGTTTTTGTATTATTTATTTTGCTTTGTCCAAAAGTAAATGTTCACCTTCAACTTTTATCTCGACTGGCTTATTGTATTCGTGAAAATGAATTTGTTTCATTTTTACGTACTAAGCCTTCTGAAATGTCTCTATTGTCAGAAGTTAAAAAGATTGAAAAAAAATTAGAAAAAACCAACCTTTAATAAAGATATTTATAACATTTGTTATCCTTCTGTTTGATTATGGTTTGAAATATGAAATCTCACAAAAAAAATAAACAAAAAACTAAACAAAAATCAGAAACATTAAAAGCTCTTGTAGCAGATGAAAATGGTGACATCTTTGAATTAGAAGGTTATGCAGCCATAGGCCGGTCAGGTCCGAATGACTTTGAAATCTTGTCAGATAAAAATACAATACCAATTCCATATGGCTCTGAGGTTATGTTTCTAAAAGATCGTTCACCGATTTTGTATAATATAAATTCTGGATATTATGAAGAAATCGTTGAAAATCCATATGAACCAGGTTCTTATATTTTTCCAGTATCAGTATTTTGTTCTCCAGGATATGTATTATCACATTTAAGTTCCTTTTATGCAGAGAATGACCTTCCCCCTCTTCCTTTATTCTCTTATGGAGCTGTTGGATGGCACTCAAACGGCTTTAGAGTAGCTGCTATTCAAGTGGACTGGGAAAGGCGTCAGGATTTACGTTTAATGCCTATTGATAAGATTAAACTGGGAGTGAAGACTTGCCAGCAAAAAATGCCAGAAAACCGCTTAAGAAAACATCTGGAGCATTGTGCTCTTGAATATGGTTGCCCGGCAGCAAAAAATTTTTTCATTGGAAGATGTGAAGCACCTTTGCCGACGTCTAAAAAATGTAATGCAAGATGTTTGGGATGCCTTTCTTTACAAAAAGACAACAATGTTCATTGTAGTCAGGAAAGAATAAAATTTACTCCTAATCCTGATGAAATAGCGGAAATTGCAATACAACATATTAATAAAGTTAACCATTCAGTTGTTAGCTTTGGACAGGGTTGTGAGGGAGAACCATTATTAGCTGCAAATGTAATTGGACCGGCTATAAAGAAAGTTCGTAAACAAACTGATCGGGGAACAATAAATCTAAACACTAATGCCAGCAGACCTGATTTATTGAAAAAATTATTTGATGCCGGTCTTGATAGTATTCGTGTTAGCATAAACAGTCTTCAAGAAGATGCTTATAATAAATATTTTAGACCTGTAAATTATGATTTTTACGATGTTATCAAAAGTATAGAGCTTGCATTATCTCTTGACAAACATGTCGCACTGAATTATTTGAACTGTCCTGGTTTTACAGATTCTAAAAGAGAAATACAGGCTCTTGAAAAATTTTTAGACAAATATCCTGTCCAACTTATTCAATGGAGGAATCTTAATATTGATCCTTTATGGTATTATTACAAGATACTTGATAATACAGTTGAGTCACCATCTGGAATTAACTGGTTATTAAAACATTTAAAAAACAGATATCCAAACTTAAAATTTGGTTATTTTAATCCACCTAAAGAAACATTCACAAATGCTTGACTCTCAAAACAAAAAAATAATAGATTTGATTCAACGACCTTTGAATATTGGTAACAGAACAATAAATAACCGTCTTGTCTTTGCACCTATGTCCAGATTAGGGCATATAGCCTTCAGAGAATTGCTTGAAAACTATGGTCACTATGGCCTTTTATTTTCAGAAATGAGTACAGCCAAAGCTATTCCTCACGAAAATAGAAATGTTTCACCTGTATTTAGATGGCGTGACTCAGAAAGGGATTGTCTTGTCTGGCAAATTTTAGGGAGTTCCCCTTCTGAAATGTCAAAAGCTGCTCGTCGAATCGAAGATGAAGGTTTTTTTGGTATTGATATTAACTTTAGTTGTTCAATGGCTCATATATGTAAAAGAGGAATGGGGGCTTCGCTTTTAAAAACCCCTGGACTTGCTATTGATGTCATACAAGCTGTCAGGTCAGCAGTGAAAATTCCTCTATGGGTTAAATTTAGAACTGGATGGTCTGATTCACCTGAACAAGCCGTTGACTTTGCAAGATATGCTGAAGATGCAGGTGTAGATGCAATTACTTTTCATCCTCGTATTGCACCAGATCGAAGAACTCGTCCCCCAAAATGGGAATATATTTCAAAAATTAAAGAAGCTGTTTCTATACCTGTATTTGGAAATGGCAATGTGTTTGACTTAGATGATTGTTACCGAATGTTCACAGAAACGGCTTGCGATGGCATTTCTTTAGGAAGAATAGCTATATCAAAGCCTTGGGTTTTTGCAGAATGGAATGGTAAATTTCAAGCTGATATAATTGCTTACAAATCTTTAGTAAAAAATTATACTAAGCTTTTGAATAATCACTATGACCCTATCAGAGCAAGAAAACGCTTTTTAAAATTTTCGAAATATTTTTGTGCTGGATTTAAATTTGGAAATAATCTTAGATCAAAAATTCGAAAAGCTGAAACTATATCAGAGATTGAAAATGTTTTTGAAAAATTTTTTGATGCACCATTATTGTTAAATCGAAGGCCAAATGAAAACTTATTTGTTTGATCTTTTATAGATTTTTCAGCAATTTTTTGATATACAAGTTCAATTAACCATATTTTATATGGAAAAAATATAATAGAGGTCAAACTTATGGATACAAAAAATTCATTGATGCGATTGATAAAAAAAAATAAAAAGCTATTTATAATTATTGGTATCTGTCTATTTTTATTAGAGATGGAAATTTTTGCTGTTGCAATATTAAAATCAGGTAACCAGTCAAAAATTGTTGTCATCAATGAAAAAAATGATATTATTTATGAAGCTGATGGTAAAAACCTGACAGATTTCAATAAATACTATTTTGAAAAAAATTTTGGCCCATTAGATCAATATGAATTAAAACTTGAACGACGATATGAACCTTTTCCATTTCGTGCATGGTTTACTGCTGCATTTGGTATCCCTGTTGGCATAGTTTTACTTGTTGCTTTTGTGTTTAAAGCAATTGCTAACCTCTTTGGAGAATCAGATCAGACAGACAAAAATGCTACAAAAAAAAGAGAACCAAATGAAAAAGAAACAGCTATTGAAGGCATTCTACACAGAGTAAGTGAAATCAATATTTTCATGATTGGTGCTGTAGTATTTGTTTGTATATTGGCATATTGGGTAATTCCAAATTTTGTTTCTTATATTGGCGAAATAGGAGCACAAGCGATACTAAGATTTAAATGGTTCTTTCTTATTGGTGGTGTCCTCATATTTGGAATGTTTGTATGGGTTATATATTTAAGATACCTTCTTGCAACTAAGTCAATTGAAAGTAAAACAGAAATTGAAAAGCAAAGAATGCAATTAACATATCAAGCTGAATCAGAAAGTGCTAAACAAATAACATGGCAATCAACAGAAGACACCCAGGAAATAGCAGAGAGTGACGACTCCCCCATTGAGGCAAAAATTGTTTCTCAATAACATAAAAATACAAAGCCACCTTCAAACATTTACCAAAGCTACTGAACAATTGAAAGATATTAAAATTTCAGCAGTAGAACAGAAATGGCAGGATACTACCATTCATTCAGTAGAAAAAGTATTAAAGAAAAAATTTTCAAATTTACAGCTTCAATCTCCTCATAAAAAAGGAGAAACTGTTGGAATTGCAGTTGGCAGTCGTGGCATTGACCAATTACAAGTTGTTGTTAAAAATACTGTAGATTTTTTGCGACAGCATGGATACTCTCCATTTATTATACCTGCTATGGGTAGTCATGGGGGAGCTTCTCCTGAAGGCCAGATCAAAGTTCTTGAATCTTATGGTATTACTGAAAAGGCAATGGATTGTCCTCTTCAGGCTGACATGGATACAATATGTCTTGGAGAGTTGACTTCGGGAATTCCTGTTTTTTTTTCAAAAACAGCTTTTAGCGCTGATCATATAGTTATTATTAATCGTATTAAATCTCATACAAAATTTCATGCTCCTATTGAAAGTGGCCTATGTAAGATGATAAGTATCGGTCTTGGAAAAGCAACTGGTGCTGGTGTGTATCACCAAAAAGCTGTATTAAATGGTTTTTCATTTATTGAACAAATTGCTCAAATGGTTATAAGCAAACAAGATATTCTT
>Ga0272440_1002647_pt1 | contig 13800 bp, 7 predicted proteins | sample SSMMMBAug17_FD_192440 | JGI IMG/M metagenome (GOLD analysis project Ga0272440, IMG submission 192440) | Marine sediment archaeal communities from Little Sippewissett salt marsh, Falmouth, MA, United States - SSM-MMB-Aug17 | ecosystem: Environmental > Aquatic > Marine > Wetlands > Sediment ...
TGAAAGTATGTATAATGGCACAATATCTGGAAACGTATCTTTTGTTGATGGCAGACCGGGTTCAGGAATTATTGTTGAAGCATGGTCAAATGAATTGAATGATGGAAAATTTGCAATTACAGATGCGTTTGGCTCATATACGATTACAAAACTAAATCAAATGAACCCATCACAGGATTATATTGTATCAGTTTCATCAGATATTTCAGGCAAATTGATCTCATTAAAATCCAATTATTCTAACTGGCTGGAAACAGATCAATTCGGTCAGTTTATAATCAATGGCTTACCTTGTGCAACAGATTATATTTTCAAATATGTTATATTTATTAACGTCCAATTTAAATTTAAGTATTTTTAAGTCTTTTGTCCAATTATTCACACAAATTCTGGAAATTTTTTGTAAATTCTTACACTCCATGTAAAGCGAATAATTTTTTTTCCGAGGTCTGATAGGATGTTTTTTGAACGTTTTTTTTGATGAATGACTTTTTTCAGAAATAAATAATTGTTGATTCAGTTCTCAATTGTGCTAATAATACAACAATGAAACCAATCAAAACTCAATTTTGTCGATACAAAAAGATTGAGGTTCAGCATGTCAAATACTGATTCATGAAAGAAGGAGTCAGACCATGAAACTAATCATTCCTTCATACTTGATTCATCATGACATCCAAAAACTAGTTGCCTCGATTGATTTATTCAGTCAACTGAACCGATCGGCACTTAGAGATGTCATGTCTGAACTCAAACATGTTCATATTCGCGGAGCTGCCACGCTATTTCGAATTAATGATCCGGGTGATTGTATGTATATTGTAATTACCGGACGTTTACTGGTTTATTCAGTGCTGCCAGATCAGACGCAAAAAATGATCAGTGAAATCGGGCCTGGCGAATATGTGGGTGAACTGGAACTGATTATGGCAGAGCAACGAACTCTTACTGTCAAAGCAATCCGAGACACTGAATTACTTAAACTATCCAAAACTGGCTTTGAACGACTGGTCAAAAAACATCCAAATGCATTGCTTCATGTCACACATACGATTGTTGATCGTATTCGCAAAGTTGCATTTCAAAAAGATCAGCAAAGTTCATTGCGAACCATTGCAGTACTGTATGCTGGATCTTATTTTAACATGAATGCATTTACCGAGTCCTTTATTCCAGTTCTCGAAAAGCAAGGAGCCACGCTATTATTAACCTCTGAACGTCTGGATCATTATCTTGGGGCAGGCATGTCCAAAGTTGATTTTGGTATCTGGGATGAAAAAGATAATCGCATTGTTGAATGGTTATGCGAGCAGGAAAGAGGGTATCGATTTGTGATTTATCAAGCTGACATGGCATTGACGCCCTGGACGCGACGTTGTATTCGTCAGGCTGATCGAATTCTACTGATTGCTTCCGGTAAAGGTTCAAGTGAATTTAATGCGATAGAGCATTATATGTTCGGTCATGCGCGTGAAACAACCAATGCCAGAATGGAACTAATTTTATTGCATGAAGATTCTGTTTCGTATCCTATTAATACAGCACGATGGCTGGATAATCGTCCCATCATGAGACATCACCATGTACAGCGATATCGTGTCCAGCATTATGAAAGAATCGTTCGTTTTTTAACTGACAACGCTGTCGGACTGGTACTAGGCGGGGGCGGCGCACGTGGATGTGCACACATTGGTGTGATTCAAGCACTTTTGGAAAGCGGCGTTCCTATTGACATGATTGGTGGGACCAGTGCAGGAAGTGGCATTGGCGCGCTATTGGCCATGCGCCGCGATATCGTTACCATGCGTTATTTAATTCGCCAGGGATTTCTTGAGAAAAAACCTTTCAAAAGTTTTTCTTTGCCTGTATACGCCATTATGAATCGTTTTATCGTAGACCAAATAACGAAAAGCTGGTTCGGCGATGTAAAAATTGAAGATTTATGGATTAATTTCTTCTGTATTTCAACTAATTTATCTACAGGTGAAGTTGTTATGCATCAAAAAGGCCCAGTATGGAAAGCCACACGAGCGTCATCATCCCTCCCAGGAATTTTTGCCCCGGTCGTAGAAAATCAACAAATTTTGGTGGATGGGGGGGTTCTGGAAAACATTCCTGCCAGTAAAATGAAAGAGATGTGTGGCGGACCAGTCATTTTGGTCAACGTGACACCCAAAAAGGACCTGACAGTCAATTTTGATTATGAGAATTATCCCAGTCCATTGGCGACAATTTGGAGTTGGATAAATCCTTTGATGGATGCCATCAAAGTGCCTTCGTTGATCGACATACTTATTCGCGTCGCCGGATTAAGCAGTTTGAAGAAAATTCAGTATGAAGAAAAAAACTCCGATCTTGTGCTAAACCCCCCGCTTGAAAAATTTGGCCTGCTGGCTTTTTCTGAAATGGATCGGATTATCGATTTAGGATATCAATATACGTGTGAAACAATTGAAAAACTAAAAGTAAAAGACCCTTATGATTCCATTGGGCAATATCGCCTTGTTTCTTTAATGAAACCAAATAATTCAATATTTTAACTTATTTTTTTTCTTCAGGCATCGAACCCGAAAAAAGAATATTCCCATCATCAATCTTTGCAGTTATGGTCGATCCAGGAACAAATTGACCGCGAAGAATTTCTACAGCGAGTGGATTTTCAATATACTTTTGAATCATTCGTTTTAAGGGTCGCGCGCCATAAATCGGGTCATATCCCTTTTCAGCCAGAAAGGTTTTTACCGAAAGGTCGAGTTCCAATGTCATTTTTTGGCGAGCCAGACGAAACGTTAAATATTCAATTTGAATATCAACAATCTGAGTCAACTGTTCTCTGGATAAACGATGAAAAATAATTGGTTCATCAATACGATTAAGAAATTCAGGTTTAAAATGGGCTTGCAAGGCATTAAAGACTTTGTCTTCCATCTCCTGGGGATTGAGATCAGATACCAGCCATTCACTTCCAACATTTGAAGTCATGACAATAATGGTATTTTTAAAATCGACAGTGCGACCATGACCATCAGTCATGCGGCCATCATCCAAGATTTGAAGCAATACGTTGAATACTTCAATATGGGCTTTCTCAATTTCATCCAGCAGAATAACTGAATATGGTCTTCTGCGAACCGATTCAGTTAAATAACCTCCTTCATCGTAGCCCACATAGCCGGGAGGTGCGCCAATGAGTCTTGCAACAGAATGTTTTTCCATATATTCAGACATATCAAGGCGAATCATGGCAGATTCATCGTCAAAAATAAATGATGCCAGCGCTTTTGCGAGTTCAGTTTTCCCAACACCGGTTGGTCCCATGAAAATGAAAGAACCAATGGGCCGGTCTGGATCTTGAAGTCCGGATCGTGCGCGCCGCACAGAATTCGAAACAGCAGTGATGGCATCTTTTTGGCCAATAACCCGATCACTTAAACGATCCTCCATAGAAATCAGTTTTTCCCTTTCACTCTCCAGCATGCGTTGAACCGGAATCCCTGTCCATCGAGAAATCACCTCTGCAATGTCTTCATCATCGACCTCTTCTTTCAACATTTTGTTCTGTTCTTGAAGGGTTCTTAAATGTTCTTGTGCATTCACAAGGTCTTTTTGAAGTGCGTTTGTTTTTCCATAACGAAGTTCTGCCACACGTTCCAGATCGCCATCACGCTCGGCTTTTTGTTCTTCTATACTAATATGCTCAAGTTGCTCCTTGATGCGTTGAATGGATTGAATGGCAGATTTTTCTTTTTGCCAATGGGCTTTCATATCATTCAAAATTGAAGATAATTCCAAAATTTGCTGATCCAAATCTTTTAATCGTTCTCTGGAGGGTTTATCTTTTTCTTTTTTTAGAGCCTGTCGCTCGATTTCTGCCTGGGTTATTTTTCGTTGAATGTCATCAATTTCAGTGGGCATGCTATCAATTTCTATACGAAGTTTAGAAGCGCATTCATCAATTAAATCAATCGCTTTATCAGGCAAAAATCTGTCTGATATATATCTATCGGACAATGTCGATGCCGCAACAATGGCAGCATCCTGAATACGAACACCGTGGTGAACTTCATACTTTTCCTTAAGACCTCTTAAAATTGAAATTGTATCTTCTACATTCGGCTCTTGTACAAGTACTGGCTGAAATCTTCGTTCCAGAGCAGCATCTTTTTCAATATATTTTCGATACTCATTGATTGTTGTTGCACCAACACATCTTAACAATCCCCTAGCAAGTGCGGGTTTAAGCATATTTGATGCATCCATTGCACCTTCAGTGGCACCTGCTCCAACCAGAGTATGGAGTTCATCAATGAACAGAATGATTTCACCCTCAGCTTTTTCAACTTCTTTGAGTACTGCTTTTAGGCGATCTTCAAATTCACCACGATACTTGGCTCCTGCAATTAAAGCCCCCATATCCAAAGAGACCAGACGTCTATTTTTAAGAGATTCGGACACATCGCCTTCAACGATTCTTTGAGCTAAACCTTCAACAATGGCTGTTTTACCAACGCCGGGTTCTCCTATTAAAACTGGATTATTCTTGGTCCGACGAGACAGAACCTGGACAATGCGACGAATCTCTTCGTCTCGACCAATCACCGGATCAATTTTTCCACGACGTGCCATATCTGTTAGATCTTTACTAAATCTATCCAATGCTTGATATTTATCCTCTGGGTTGGGATCATCCACACGTTGATTTCCCCTGATAGCGATTAAGACGTTCAGTACCTGGTCCGGTTCAATACGATGCTTTTTTAGAATATCAGCAACCGGCGTATTCTTTTCCTCAGTAATGGCAAGGAACAAATGCTCCTGACTTACATATTCATCCTTCATATTTGCGGCCCGACGCAAAGCAGCGTCCAACAGTTGCCGGGTTCGTTGAGACATATAAACATCATTGATACCTGTGCCCGTCACTTTTGGCATTTTATTCAGATATCCTTGAATATCTCTGGAAATACCAGAAACAGAAACGCCCATCTTTTTCAAAATGGCCTGAACAATGCTTTCATCAATCACCACCATGGCAGACAAAAGATGTTCTGGCTCAAATTGCTGGTGATTCAGTTGACCAGCGATAGAATGTGCTTTCTGAATGGTTTCCTGGGATTTTACTGTAAATTGGTCAAAACGCATTTTTCCGACTCCTTGATTTATGTATTGATAATGCTTGTTTTTTCAGACTCTAAATTTAAAAATAATATCAAAGATGAAAAATGCAAGAAAAGAAAATTTGGATTCGATGATATGAAGAAATTTGTTTCGCCAGGGTTGAATCCCCTGGCGATTTTTTAAAAAACAAATAAAGGTATCAGGGAAGGGAGATCATTGTAATTGAAAAGGTACCATCATCAGAAAGTATCATGGTTTGTGTCCTATCTTCATCAGTGTTTTCCCATGTACCCACAATACTACCAGCATCACCCGCTGTGATTCGCTCCCAAATCATGAAATGGTTCGTAACAATTCTTGTCTCGGTGAATTCAGTAATTGTATATGTTGTAACGATATCATTGCCATCAACGTCCAATATCAGCTTGTTTTCTACAGCATTATGAACGTAAGTTCCTGTATAAGTAATCTCTGTCATGCGTTGACCTTCCCAAAAAACGTCTTCATTATCACCGAGAGAAAACGTTCCGCTTATGTTTTGGCCATCAGAACTGATTGTACCATGAACGATCATACTGCCACTATCTGCAATCAATTTCAGATCAAATGACACACCATGAACCACGCCGGATATTGATGATAAGCCCGGCAGAGAGGTCAATTCGGCATAGCCATTTACATGGCCATTTGGCATCATTTCCAAATATGCCTCACCCGTGCGTGTTTCATCATTTTGAAAACTTTGCACAACCCATGTTCCAGTAACATCATGATCAGGTGGTGGATAGCTTCCAGTAAGGGTTTTCAGAATTTTAATCGCATCAGCAAGTGTAACCTCCTTCTGGTCTACTGTTGCAAAAGAAACGCTTGCAAACAAAAATATCGCTGCAAACATCACCATCGCCATTCGATTTTTTTGCATCTTGTGATCTCCTTTTGTTTGTTGGTCAGCCTTATTCAGACTGTCCAGGTTTAATTGGACGCATTCTAAAAAAGGGGGCTTTCTTCTTAGGAATGCTCAAAAAATAAATTCCTCATTTTATGCTCATTCTGTTTTTGAACCATGATTACACTGAAGAAGATGAATAAGATGAATTTAAAGTGCCTTTATTTCATCTTATTCATCTTCTTCAGTGTAATCATGGTTCAGAAACGAATCAACAAATATTGAATAATGAGTCACTTCTTTTCCGAGCATTCCTAAGAAAAATGCCCCCTTTTTAGAATGCGCCCGGTTTAATTATCGTATACGAAAAAACCACGTTTTCTCATCATAATTGAATCAATCAATGATTGATATTCAGATGCATTACAAAGCCTGCAAAATTATTCAACCTTAGAAAAGCTCTGAAAATAAGTACCCCATTTGTAATATTTGACTGTTCATGAATTAAACATCAAGCATTTACGTTGAAAACAGTTCATTTTTTTTGAACCATGATTACACTGACGAAGATGAATATGATGAAATAAAGACACTTTAAATTCATCATATTCATCTTCGTCAGAGTAATCATGGCCCAGAAACGAATCAACCAATACTGAATAATGAGAATTCCTTTTCAGAGCTTTCCTAAGACAAATTGCACTAAAAAAAATGTTTACAGAAATATGAATAATACTCAAATTAATTATTGACAAATAACGAATCTTCTATTAAATTTATCAGAAGCATCCATTATGTCAACAATAAAATATTTTTCAAACCATTTCAATTGGATATAATCAAATCTTATCTTCGGAGTGTAACAGTTCTTTACAAACATGCAGTTCATGAAGCAGATTACTTTTTGCCTGAAGTGCAATTCGTTTTTAATCGCTGCTAAATATTATCGCCCTGGTAGGTTATCAATAGATTTTAATCTTGTAAGGGCGCAAAAAGCCACTAAGGAAGGCTCTGAAAATAAGTTCCCCATTAAATCTAATGTTCATTCAGTTTTTTGAACCATGATTACACTGAAAAAGATGAGTTAAAAGTGTCTTTATTTCATCTTATTCATCTTCTTCAGTGTAATCATGGTTCAGAAACGAATCAACAAATATTGAATAATGAAAAACTTATTTTCAGCGCATTCCTAAGTCAGAGATCAAAAAATTTCGGGAATATCGTTGTAAATATTTTGTTATTTGTTTGGTTGGGCGAACCTTATGTTCGTTTCCAAACAAAAACCGAAACCAAACCTACGTTAGAAATCAATATAGGAGAGAACCTTATGTTCGCTCTCCGGACAACAAACGTTTGCGAACCTATGACCGAAGGCAAACGTTTCTAATTCATTCTCGAACATCGGTTTGATATCGGTTTTTTTCCGAAGGGCGAACATAAGGTTCGCCCCTACATTGGTTTCGGATAGCGGATGGATTATGACCGCTTCACTTTTTCATTTTCATGTCGCTCTTACAGGCCCTTACAGGGTAAAATAACAAATTATTATAATCCAGTGCGTTGCCCAGGTTAAAGGGTGAGATGAACGAAAATTACAGATTTCTTCAAACATTCATAAAAAAGAGGGTTGCCAGTATTTCGCTGGCGTTATAAAAACTATTAAAAATAGGAGGTACGATGAAAAATTTTTACAAAAAAAGAATTGTAGGGGTCATTGCAAGCTTTCTCTTTCTAGCCACCATTCCGTTGGTTGCAATGGCAGGCGGTGACAATAACGATGAAAAAACTTATTGCAAAACCAAGTATCCCATTCTGTTGGTGCATGGTGTGATGGGTTTTGATGAACTTGCCGGAATGGTGGAGTATTGGTATGGTATGCCTGATAAATTGGTTGAAGATGGCGCAACTGTTCGATCAGCTAAATTATCTGCTCAGGCAAACAATGACTTGAGAGCGAATCAGTTGATTGAACAAATTGAAGAATACTTAGCAGACACAGGCAAATCAAAGGTTAATCTCATTGCACACAGTCATGGTTCAACCACATCACGTCAGGCATCTTACATGCGACCTGAATTGGTGGCATCGCTGACAACCATTGCAGGTCCACACAAAGGATCTCCGGTTGCCGATTTTGCAAGTGAAGAACTTCCTCCGACGATCCAGGGCATTGGATTTGCGGTTGGGGATATCATTGGAATGATTATTGACTTATTCAGTGGTTATGAAAGCCTGGACCAGGACACTGAAGGTCTGGTCGCCCATTTCACAGCGGAAGGCAACGCAGAATTTAATGCGAAATATCCCTGTGCAGGCGTACCTGATTCAAATGATCCCAATGCACGCGGTGCAGATCGTGAAACCTTTATCGTGAATGGCAAAGCTCACACTGTGCGGTATTATTCCTGGACGGGTAATAAACAGATTACCCACTATTTAGATCCAGTGGATTATGTGTGGCCTGTGCTTCATGCGATCAACAAACATTATGGCATGTACGAAGATGATGGCTTTGTCGGTGTTACCGGTTCTCATCTGGGTATCGTTATCAATGATTCTTTTAAATGGAATCATATTGACGAAACCAACCAGACACTCGGCCTTCGTGATTCATCTTCTGCGGATCCCAAAAGTATTTTGCGTCAACATGCCAATCGGTTGAAAAATGTTGGGCTATAGAATGAATTTGTTTTTGAATAGATAAGTACTTAGTTATGCACCACGCCTGCAATTGTTTGCAGGTGTGGTGTTTTTTTTGAAGTATTCCCCTATTTTTTTGACAATATCAAAAAAACAGAACCCTTATGAATAAAAAATTATTGATATTTTCCATAGCTTGTGTTGCTATCATTATATCGGTCTGGATTTCAAACAAACTGATCCATGTTGATTTAAGTATATACAAGCCGACAGTTATTACTCAAGATAAAAATCAAGAGCAAGATCAAGCAACACAAACAATTATCATTCCAGAAAGTCATGCCACCCTCAAAAAGAAATTATCCCAACCCAAAGCTCAAGCTCAGTCCGAGCCTTTCACCCTTTCACAAATAACAAAATATACATCAAAATATGGTCCTTTGCCCAAAACGCTGCGAGGAACTCATATTGATGGCGAATTATTGTTAGATGCCAATGGTAATCTCATTATCACGCATGGTATCCGCAATCTGTTCGAATACTTTCTTGCAGCCCGAAGCGAGGAATCCCTTGATATCATTTTGGGGCGTATCAAGGAATATATACGAAAGCATATTCCTGAAGCGCCTGCAAATCAGGCCATTTCGATATTAAACGATTACATGGCGTACCAAAAAAAACTGGGAGAGATTGAAAGACCGGAAGGTTTTACTGATGAAGAGTTGGGATCATTGGATTCAATCAAAGATGCATTGTCTCGTCGGATGTTGGTGCGGCGCCAAATGATGTCTAAGGAAGTTGTTCAGGCATTTTTTGGCGATGAAGAAAAATATGATCAATTTAATCTCCAATTAATTGATATCAAACAAAACGCTGTTTTATCCCCTGAAGCCAAAGAAGAAGAAATTATTGCCCTTGAAGAGATGCTGCCTGACAACATTCGACAGATGCGAACCGAAGAACGTTTACGTGAGAAGCGTAATCAGACAATTGAACAGATGCGTAAACAAGGCAAATCTGAGGCGGAAATATATGAATTTCGAAAAAAGGAAATGGGTGTGGACGCAGCAGACCGATGGACACAACTTGAAAATCAACGAAAATTATGGAATCAAAAAGTAGATGATTTCATGAAACAGCGAAAAGAAATCACCTCCGATCCAAACATGACCCCACAAGAGCAAATGTCAGCAATTGATCGCTTAAAGTTTGAATCCTTTGAAGAAAGCGAAATGCGTCGAATCGATTTTGAAGAAAAACTTCGCCTGCAACAGGAATCTCCAGAATAACAGTGAAAACCATTGTAAACAAAAGAATAGCCGTTCAGATATCAATGGCCCTGATATCTGGACTGATGCTGACCGCTTCATTCCCATCAATCAATATGTCTTTCCTGGCTTTCATTTGTTGGGTTCCCTGCCTTTTTGCCATTCGCCAAGCAACTCTCCTCGTATCTTCCGCTCTTTGCATGATAACAGGGCTCACACATGAGCTGACCCTGTTGTACTGGATTATCCCTACCCTTACAACCCATGCAGACTTTTCGATAATCTATGCCACTTTTATATGCCTGATCATCGCATGGATTCGAAGTCTTTGGTTTATTGCATGTGGCATCATGATCCATCTTTCAATAAAAAAGCCCTGGCAGCTATTTGTGTTGCCAGTCATTTGGGTAGCCTTAGAATGGTTGAAAAATTGGGGCTCTTTAGGGTTTCCCTGGGAATTATTGGGATATAGTCAATGGCAATGGATTGGTTTGATTCAAATAGCCGATATTTTTGGCGTCTATGGTGTTTCTGCATTGATCATGCTGATCAATGTTTGTATCTTTCTGGTTGTTTTAAATTTTTGTGAAAAACAATGGCAAGCCTGTTCAATTTCAAACAAGTTGATGTTTTTCAGCATTTCAATCGCTACCTTCTCTATCATTCTTTCCTTAACCTATGGGGCAATTAGAATCAAAGAAATGGATGCCCAAGCCAAAGCATCACCGCATAAGAAAATAATGATTGTTCAACCCAATATTCCTCAACACGAAAAATGGGATGGTAACAACCGGTTGTCCATTACAAAAAAGTTAATCCAACTGACGTATGCAGGGAGTCAACAAGACATAGATTTTGTGATTTGGCCAGAAGTTGCGTTGCCTTATCCTTTTCACAGCAAGCATCAACTCAGGCAATACGTGCTTGATTCTATCAAACAAATGCAAGTTGGACTGGTGTTTGGATCGCCCACATTTATTGCACAAGGTGGAACGTTAAAATATCATAACTCAGCCTATATTATTGATAAACAGGGAACCATTCAAGCTCGCTATGATAAAGCGCACCTGGTTCCATTTTCAGAATACCTGCCATTTCATTTTTTTAGGAATTTCTGGAAACGTCTGGGCGCACCAGATGAAAAATTTGTGCCTGGTCAGGTAGGTGAAGTCTATGATATCAATGGTGCTTTAATAGGGATTCAGATTTGTTATGAAATCATATTCCCTGCATACGCCCGAATAATGACTCACAATGGTGCCAATGTTTTGATCAATATTAGCAATGATGCCTGGTTTGATCGCACAGCTTGTGCTTATCAACATTTCTCAATGGCTATATTTCGTGCGGTTGAAAACAAACGCGCAGTATTACGAGCAGCCAATACTGGAATAAGTGGGATGGTTGATCCTTGTGGGCGGACTGTTTCAACGACACGACTGTTTGAGACAAGTACGATTGTTTATGACGTTCCATTACTTGTTAAGCAGACAATATATTCGAAATATGAGGATTATTTTGCAGTTGGCGCGTTTGTTTTTTTGCTGGGGTGGATTGTTTTTTGGCAATATTTATATGCAAGGAAATGCCCTTAAACAATAAATTCCCACCTCCACCATCAGTCATGCGGTAGTTCTAATCACTGAAATTAAATAAGCTATTGGAGTCAATAAATAGAAGATAGCTGAGCGGCCAAACCATAGTTTAGTCTCAGACTAAAACCAAATTTCGAAAAATGATTCTATTTGCTACGTCTTACATTATTTTTTTTGACAGACCCTACGAATACTTTTTTCAACCCGAAAACATATAACAGCTTACTTATGAGCTTTCCTTACAACAATCGTTTGCGAACCTATGACCGAAGGCAAACGTTTCTAGTTCATTTTCAAACATGGGTTTGATACCGGTTTTTGTCCGGATGGCGAACATAAGTTATGCCCCCATTATTGTTCATTTTCTTTACAAAAAAACATTAGTTTGAACAGCATTTTTTCCCAGCAGAATATTTTTTTATTTGACGTTTGCTTTATAACTGTTATATATTATAAATGTTCCAATATAACCATATAAAAGAACTTAAAAATATTTGAGCATACACAAAAACTGTAACTTTTTATTACAAATTTATTTGCTCATTTTTTCAATGACAAGGAGTGAACAATGTTTGGAAATTACAAGATCAGGACTCAAATGCTACTCGGGTATAGCGTTGCCTTGATTATGCTGTTAATTATTTCAGTGATTGTTTATTTTAATGTTTCTCAATTATTGGAAACTTATGAATGGATAGATCGTACTCATCGAATAATAGAAGATTCTTACAAGCTACAACATTTAGTTTCAGAAATGGAACGTGCGGAACGTTGTTTTGTCATACTTGGTCATTCTGATTGTCTGGATCAATATCATCGTTCAGTTAAAAAAATTGAACAAAGTGCCATGTCTCTCATCAAAAGGGTTGCCCATAACCCAGAGCAGGTTGCCCGATTGAATCAATATTTTAATACTTTAAAAAAATGGGAACAAGATGTTGCCAATCCTATCATTGAAAAGCGAAAAGAAATCAACAATTTGTCCAAGGCTGCTATCTTAGAAAAAATATTACAATTGATTGGGTCAAACAGAAAGAATATTCATAACCATGGCATTCATCAAATGTTTGATGAATTTATTGATATCGAAAAAGCACAGATGCGTATCCGGGACAACAGAGCCGATCAGAATGTTCAACGCTCAATTTATTTTTTGTTATTTGGCGCACTCATTTCGATTTTTTTGGGTCTGCCTATTGCCAGTTTTTTGGCCCGAAAAATATCGACCCCAATAAACAATATTTTAAAAATATTGACAAAAATTCTCAAAGGCGAACTGGATATTAACAATAAATTCGAATCTGATTTCGCCATAATAAAAAGTTCACCAAATAATGAAATGGGTCAATTAGCATATGTGTGTAATGAGTTTATCGAATTTATCAAAGAAACCACACAAGCAGCCAATCATATTGCAAGCGGTGATTTTACAGGAAAATTGAACGAACGTGGTCCCTATGATATTCTCTCCAAATCAATGAATCAAATGATTGCCAATTTTCAATCGGTCATCACGCAAACCAATCGCATTGCCCAGGGCGATTTGAGTATTGAAGTGCCAGTCCGGTCTCATAAGGATGTTTTAGGGAATTCTCTAAATATGATGACCCGTGCATTACGAAAATCAAAGGAAGAAAAACAGGTTCAGTATTGGCTGAAATCTGGCCAAACCCAACTTAATAACACCATGAGAGGAGAGCATGATCTTCCGACACTATCTCAAAGAATACTTGATTTTGTAGCAAAATATTTGGACTGTCAGGTCGGTGCCTTTTATGTCATGAATTCTAAGGAGCAAACGCTTCAATTGATCAGTTCATTTGCATTTGAACGTCGCAAAAATATTTCCAACCGGTATTCTCCAGGAGAAGGCTTGGTGGGTCAGGCTGTTTTAGAAAGACAACCCATTATTGTCAAAGAAGTGCCTCAGGATTATGTTCGCATTTCGTCCGGGCTGGGTGCAAATCTACCAACAATGGTGCTCATTTATCCCCTGCTTTTAGATAACACTGTGAAAGGTGTTATTGAACTGGGCAGCTTTACGCCCATTAGTGACACTGACCTGGAATGGATGAAATCCATTGCAGAACCGGTTGCTATTGCCATTCATACGTCGAAATCTCACACACAAATGAAAGAACTTTTAGCCACAACACAACACCAGTCAGAACAGCTTCAGGAACAACAAGACGAACTTCGCCAAAGTAACGAAGAACTTGAAGAGCGAACGCAGATTCTTCAGGAATCTCAAGCGAAACTCCAAGCGCAGCAGGAAGAAATGGAAGTTCAGCAG
>Ga0272440_1002648_pt1 | contig 13797 bp, 12 predicted proteins | sample SSMMMBAug17_FD_192440 | JGI IMG/M metagenome (GOLD analysis project Ga0272440, IMG submission 192440) | Marine sediment archaeal communities from Little Sippewissett salt marsh, Falmouth, MA, United States - SSM-MMB-Aug17 | ecosystem: Environmental > Aquatic > Marine > Wetlands > Sediment ...
CAGGGTACCAACCATGAAACTAATCATTCCATCATATCTTATCCATCATGATATCCAGGAATTGGTGGCCTCAATCGACATTTTTAGTCAATTAAGCCGTTCTGCCATAAGAGATGTCATGTCCGAGCTAGCCCACGCTCATGTTCGTGGCGGCAAAACGCTTTTTCAAGTCAACGACCCGGGTGATTGTATGTATATTGTTGTTACCGGACGACTCTTGGTCTATTCAGTGCTTCCTGATTTTACAGAAAAAATGATAAATGAAATCGGTCCAGGTGAATATGTGGGTGAACTCGAGTTGATAATGGCTGAAAAGAGAAATGTGACGGTTAAAGTCATTCGTGACACAGAGTTGTTAAAATTGTCCAAAACAGGCTTTGAACGTCTGGTTAAGAAGCACCCCAATGCATTGCTTCATGTCACCCATACCATTGTCAATCGAATGCGAAAAGCGGCATTTTCAAAGGATCACCATAGTGCATTGCGCACCATTACATTGCTTTACTCTGGAACGTATTTTAATATGGATGCATTTACAGAGTCATTCATGTCTATTTTAGAAAAACAAGGGGCAACTCTTTTGTTAACCTCGGAAAAGCTGGAGCATTATTTGGGTGCGGGGATGTCAAAAGTCGATTTTGGTAGATGGGATGAAAAAGACAACCGTATTTTTGAATGGCTGTATCAGCAGGAAAGAAATTATCGATTTATCATCTATCAAGCGGACCCTGGCCTGACCCCCTGGACAAGACGATGCATTCGTCAGGCGGATCGAATTTTGCTGCTTGCCTCAGCACGCGGATCTCATCTATTCAATGCGGTTGAACACTATATTTTTGGTCAGGCAAAGGATATTACCAATGCACGTATTGAATTAATTTTGCTTCATGAAAGTTCTGCTTCTGCTCCCACAAATACTGCACGATGGCTGGAAAAACGATCAGTCATGAGGCATCACCATGTTCAGCGATATTGTAAAGCGCATTATGAACGAATTGTTCGATTTTTGACTGACAATGCAGTCGGATTGGTTTTAGGTGGGGGAGGCGCTCGGGGATGTGCGCACATTGGCGTGATTCATGCGCTGATGGAAAGCGGACTCCCAATTGATATGGTCGGCGGTACCAGTGCAGGCAGTGGGATCGGGGCATTCCTTGCCATGGGGCATGATATTGACACCATGCAATCATTGGTAAGAGAAGGCTTTCTGGTGAAACGACCATTCAAACGCTTTTCTTTGCCCATTTATGCGATTATGGATCGACTCGTTGTGGATCAAATTTCAAAAAGCTGGTTTAGTGATATTCAAATTGAAGATTTGTGGATCAACTATTTTTGCATTTCGACCAATCTTTCCAATGGTGAAGTTGTTATCCATCGCCGTGGCCCTTTGTGGAAAGCGGTTCGTGCCTCATCATCGCTGCCGGGAATATTTGCCCCAATGATTGAGAATCACCAGATTTTGGTTGATGGTGGTGTACTGGAAAATATTCCGGCCGGAAAAATGAAATCCCTTTGTGGTGGGCCGGTTATTTTGGTGAATGTGACACCCAAAAAAGACCTAACAGTTGATTTTGATTATGAACATTTTCCCAGCCCACTGAAAGTTCTTTGGAGCAAAATTAACCCTTTTATAAATGCAATCCAAACACCATCACTCGTTGATATTCTGGTTAGAGTGGCCGGTCTTAGCAGTATGAACAAGATTAAGTATGAAGAAAATATATCAGACTTGGTCCTCAATCCGCCTTTGGAAACATTTGGGCTTCTGGCTTTTTCTGATATGGATCAAATTATTGATTTGGGATACCGGTATACCTGTAAAATGATTGAGCAGCTTAAAACAAAAGATCCATACAATACCATTGGCCAATACCGCCTTGTTTCCATGATGAAGGGAAAGAACGAAAGTATTGAAAATGAACGTTCTCAATTGTTTTAATCGCGCATAAGTTTGATACTGTTCTCGTGACCTGAAAAATTTATTACGGCCTTCAATCTTTATTTTACTGATATATCGCTCCCGCTGGTGCTTGAATAACAGAAATTGTCGAGCGATCCACACGAAGTGGGTCTGTTTCAATATAGATGGTTCCCAATCGAAGGCTTTCTCGTTCAATGTCCAGGCGATAGCGATGTCTACCTTGTGTGCTATCGTATTGGGTCAAGGCATTCCAATCGATCGCAGTATATGGGCGAACCAGGAGTCGTGGTGAGTTTTCTCCATTGATAAATATCTGAACCCCTTTATTCTTTTGAATATTGGTCTTGAAGTCGATCAACTCCAACAATGCATTTTCAGGGGCAAAAATGGTTTCTCCAGGAGAAACACATCGTCTGTCGTTTTCATTTATCTTAAACACAACATAAGAGAGAAAAGGGTCGATGATTTCAAAAAACAATTCACCAATATTTTGACCATTAACATGTGGGATGGCATGATAAATACGCCCCTCATTATTTAGAGAGAATTTTTCCTGCAAATCACAATCGGTGCGAATTACAAATCCTCGATCCTCACCGCTGTTATTTTTTGGATTAGGAACAAAACCTTTAAAGTTAAACGTGATTTCATTGGAAGGATGGATACTGGAAATCACATCGACCAATTCAATGGTATCGCCTTTGACAATGGGAATCCGTTCGTAATTGTTATAATAACCGGAAATTCCATTAATTTTTACCCAATAGAACAATAAATCCCGATGTCGTCTACCTGAAGGTTCCGAGCGTACCGGAGATGGCGATGGCAGGTTGGCAACTAATTTTGTTTTCTTTTTTCTGGCCGCACCAAGCACAATATGGATTGTGCCGCAGTTGTAATGGTCTTTTCGAACATTGACTTTGGTTTGACGATTGATTTGAATCTGTTTACGAATGTCATTAACAGTACCATAGCCTACAATATCTGCAACAATGCCTCTATCGTAGTTGCTTTCCACATGTGTAATCATTATGGTGTCGCCTCGATTTACATCAAGCGATTGGCCATCCTCAACAACAACTGGCATTTCATTGTTAACAGAAATAACCAAATGCTTCAATTTGGGCGGATCGATACGAATCGATGGTGTTTCTGGTATGATATCCAGATGTTTCATGAATGCATTAATTGCCAGGTTGTGATGAAACACTTTTAATTCCAGTGGCAATGATTTGCTTGTTTCCACACCATAAGCAGGAACCCCCCGACGATACAATGAGTAGTATGTTGCTGATTTTCGCTGCTCTTTATGGCGAGAGTCCTTTGAGTGTGTTCGATGATTGTTAAAGTGAAAATAGTGTCGTTTGTTTGTAATATATCGGTTAATTTCCTTCAGTACCTTTCGTGCAATTGAGCCTAGTTCTAGTCTTTCACCTGTATTTGGATTGATATATGTGTCGCAATCCGCAATGATTGACTGTCCATAACGCATGGGGTTACGCATATCGTTTTCCCATTTCTCCGAAAAAAATCCAGAGCCATCATGAAGATTCAGTAGCATATCAGATTCATTGATCAGTTTTTTTAAAATGTCAACAATTTTGGCCTCATATGTCTTTTTGCCGCCCCCAGCAAACTTTCGATTCATATCAACATTAACGGTTCGTTTTCCCAATAAAATGGAATAGAAATTGGCACGAGGTACCACAATTAAGTTACCTTTGAATAACGATATATCCACATATTGATCAGCGGACAAAAAGCCGCCTGGCTCATCACCTTGTATGCCGCCAATGAGCATCAGAGTCTTTCCTGGTTTTTTTCCATGAATTTTAAAAACATGAAGTTCATGGTTTGTCCCCTCGAAATAGACCTCATGACGACGATTATTCGCGAATCCCCATGAACACCATAACATTCCTATCATACAGACAAAAACATATATGGTGAAATGGTTGCTGATTATTTTTTTCATACATTTATCCTTTTTCTTTTGGTTATTTCATAATGTCATATGAATTGGAATTGTCTCCTCCACCAACAAGCGACCGTGCTTAGAATACACCAGTATGGTGGCTTTTGTAAAATTACCAAAATGTTCAATATCTTTAAGCCGATGTCGGACGGTTTTAAACCTTGCGACGTAGAATGGGCGACCTTTTTTATAATTAACCGGGCGACCATTTCGAACCTTAATGGCTGGATAAGCCACAGCGTCTTCATCGTTTTTTAAAACCACAAAACTGGTTCCGGAGATGGCACGCTTGGACTTGACAATATTGCGCAAGATAAAACTAAATCCAATGCGATTGTTTTTTTGATTAATGATCAATTTAATATCACTTGCTCGTACCATCTGGTGATACCGGATTGTGCTTTCTGGTTCTGGTTGAATTTCTGGAATTACATCCAAAGTTTCTGAAAGAGTGAAATCATAGCGCCTTTTATAATGGTACGGTTCCTCAAACAAAGCGATATAATTGTGGTCCTGATAAATATCTGAATGGCTTACAAGTTGATATGGTTCCTCTTGTTGGTTACAGGGAAGTCGAATGATCCCTTCATCCCCGTAAACTGCATTATGTATGGCTAGTTTTTCAAATATTTGCTTGTTTTCCTGGCTGACTTGATAGTACATCTGAGCCATAACAAGGGTTGACAAAACAGCAATGATGCAAATAAAAATGCCAAGCATCATCCTGGCGCGTAGAAATTTGATTGTTTTGACATGACCATTCACATCCACCATGAGAATAGTCCAGCCTTTTCGCTTGGATACATGTTTAAGTTTCATTGTTTATTCCAGTATTCTCGATAAATTCTCCATTGACCATCATTAAATGTTAACGTTAAGGTTTTTCGGCCATAAGCAGAGAATGCATTGGATTCATAAGTTTGTTTAAAAAATGCTTTAACTCTTTTTTTGTTATTTTTATAAAATTGAAAGTCGATCTTTTCTCGATTGACTTTAATATATTCATATTTTTGATTAAGATAATTTTTATACTTTATCCATTGTTGTTTGTTCTTGCCCTGGGATCGGAAATTATCCGCATAAAAGCGACCATATTGCTCAATATTTTTTGACCGCCAGGCTTCAAGCCAGTTATCTATTACTTGTGTGATTGCTGTTTTGATTTGAGACTCTGGTAAAGCTTGGGGGGTAATGGATGATATCATGGGATGAGATTGCTTGGAAAAATGGGATGCTGCAATCAACAAGGGGGCATTGTTACTCACTTCAGTTTGTGAGGTTTGGTATTCTTCACCCACAATGCGCCATTGTTCTTTATACCGAACAATAAATAATTTTTTTTTGCCAGCAAGATAAGCCTGTGAGGTGATATTCTCCTGTGAGGTGATATTCTGAGGATCGGGTTTGCGGTGAATGCTGCCAGAAATGACTTGCTGATCAAACAGGGCAACAAAAATACGATCATGTTTCAAAATAATGGGGTGGGTGAACTGAACTCTGGATTCTGGGTAGCGGTTTTTGATATCTTCTCTCATTTTTTCCCAGGCACCCCACCATTTGGGATAATAATCTGAAATGTAGTTAAAATGAGAAAAAAATGCTTTGGGTTCTCCAAACATCAATAAATTTTCCAGTTTTCTCAGGAATTGAATCAATGAAATGCGGACCGGTTCGTTTTCGCTGGGATGAACATATTTGATGCGTTTTTGGATAATGATTGGGGTGTGGTGTAAATCAATATACTTATCCAAGGCATCGATATCTTTATTGACCATAGCGACACATCCATTTGTATCGCGATCTTTTAATTTTTTATTGGTGCCATGAACCCAAATAGCACTGCCATTCTTGCCAGCAAAGCGATCCATATAATTGGGGTAATCGGTTGGAAATGCGCGTGTGCCATAGATGGGCGTTAAATCACGCTTTGTAAATCGATTGTTTATAAAATATACGCCTTCCGGTGTTTTGCGATCTCCGGATTGCTTTTTGGATCCCCTGTTTTCTCCAGTTGAACAGCGAAAACGCTTGATTTCTCTGAATTGGCCATCATAAGCATACACAAACAGTGTTTGCGTTTCCTTTTCCACCAAAATCATGTAATCAATCGGTCGATTGGTTTCCATGGCAATCAATGCATTGGGAATAATTTTTTCTGCACTGGCTGGCATGCTGAAAAACAAAATTAAGCAAAAAGTCCAGCGCCAAAATGACCCAAATTTTCCTGTTCTTATAAACACAGTCAACAATTTAACCTCCTTGATTAAGATCATTACTTACCTGCACAAAAGTTTTAGATTTTATCCTTAGTAAAATATTTTGTCAAGTTTTTGTTTGAGTTACTTGAACCCTGCAACCTATTTTAATATTCAGTATTTTTTTGGCATTACCACAGTTGACGCAAATTTCCAACAATCCTTTGCTGCCAATAATGGCTATCAATGAATTTTGTGGCACCTGTGCATAGTGATTTTTTATATCAAAAATTTGACAATCATCCACATGGATCACAATAGAAGACGGCTCTGGCAACTGACTCAGATCGTTTTTTGAGATGTTGGTGATCAGATTGCCAAATCGATCAATCATGATCACCTTTCCACTAATCTGAGTTTTTGTAATGACAGGTTTTGTGTCTGGAAGCTTGATCAAATGTGTCGGTGAAATGGTTTGACCCAACAAATGAATATCTCGACTGTTTGACAAATGAGCGGCCACTGGTGCAAAAATATCGCGGCCATGAAAAGTGCAACTGACTTCAGGCAAGTATAATTCCGAACGTGACAGAGTAACGGCTTCACAGGAATAATTATCCAGTATACAGGTTAAAATACCATTATCAGGTGCCAGAAAAAAATGATTGTTTGCCCGAAGCCCAATTATTCGTCGATCAGTGCCAACGCCTGGATCGACCACGGCAAGATGAACAGTCGACTCTGGAAAAAATGCATAGGCTGAATTCAGCATAAATGCTCCCTGAATAATATTTTGAGGAGCAATATGGTGACTGATATCAATCACTGTGGCGTGTGGGTTGATTGATGCAATCACTCCTTTCATCACACCGACATATTCATCGTACAAGCCAAAATCGGTTAATAATGAGATACATGCTTGTGTCATAGTTCATGGTATTCGTAGAAAAACAGGCAGAATGTCCATGTGATGGAGTTCTTCAATGATTTGCAGAATCATATAAAACCACAAAAACCACATGGATTCAAGCATGGATTTCAAAAAAATTCGGGGTTTGATTGGATATTCCTCAGGGGATTGATAATGCTTAAAATTAGGGATCCAACGGGGAACTTTGCTTTGATACGTGTCAAATTCCTTTCCATATCGTTCCCTGAGATTGGCCTCTTCCTCGTCGATAACTGATGGGTAAAAAAAGAAAAACAGGATGATCATAAAAATGAGTGCCAATATATTTTCTGATGCCAGCCCCAAACCCAATGTTCCCATACAGCTAAACAAATACAATGGATTTCGTACCAAAGAATAAGGTCCAAGCTGAATCAGTCGGTCATCTTTATACCCACTGATATAAACAAAACACCAGATTCTTCCCAAAGTGGTAATAACAATCAATGAATAGCCTGTCCATTGAATAATCAAATCCCACCATGTGTTTTCATTCCATGAGTGGATTGAAAACAATACCAATACAAGAATGGTAACAACGATCAAGCGGGTACACCAGATACGATTCTTTACAAAAAATTGCATCGCTTTTCCTTAAGTTATAATTGACATGTGATTTGGAGTTTTATACAATAACTGGATAAAACTCAAGAAATAAATTTAAATTGCGGTTAGCGCATAGAAAATCAAAAACTCTGAAATGAATAATTATCTATCATTATTAAACTGTGGCTTTTTATGATATAGATATTAGCATGATACACGCTTTTTTACTTTTTTATTTACTATGGAATTCAAAAAAAATAACATACCCGTTTCTACCGGATCATAATTACATGCAAAATCGTGTAGAGACGTAGCATGCTACGTCTCTTCGGCTCGTAAACCTCAATACGAAAATTTAAAATGGGGAACTTATTTTTCGAGAATTCCTATGGTCTTTATTATACAAAAAATTAAAGTATGAATACTACTACAGCAAGGCAGAAATAGTGCTTCGGTTTTGCCCTGTATTGATTCAAGTATGCAAAATTCCGGCAAAGCCACGGCCTCCTGGGGTTGAAACCCCAGGCTATTTCATGCCGTCCCTACGGGACTCAGTTAGTTAGATTTAATAGTTCGACACAAATTTTATGAGAAACTTTTAAAATATTTCGAATCATCACCTGGTTTTTCGACCGGAATATCCAGGCATTGCATTAAGTAATTTGAAAAAGAATAAAACTCGATGTTCAAGTTTTTTAGGCTCAAAACGGACTAACCTGCTGATATTACAGAAAATATACAAAGCAACTCTTGGTCCTATATATTGAATAAAATCAAGTGGTTGTCCAAAAAACTTGAGCATCGAGTAAAAATCTAAAGTGCTTTCTTGTATATTTTAAAAGTAATAATGGTTCTACATATGAAATAGAACAATTGCAACAATTTATCCTTGAAAAAAAACAAATCTACGACACATTTAAAAATACCAGATCCTTTGTTGAAAAAATTCTAAAAGAGTTAGACGAATATTTGTATAAAAACAGTTTGTTATTATCGTTCAATTATGGTTTTTTATGGCATAATTATTGCCTTCTAGTTCCCGCGCTTCAGCGATTATCGTTGTGCGCATCTCGACAAGTGTGCATTCCAATTTTTTCGATAATTTATATCGGGCGCATTCCGGACATTCTCTTAGCCCCGATAGGGGCGACAACTTTGTAGACTGGGGCGTTAGCCCCAGATAATTGAATGAAGACTCAGTTTCCTAAGCCCCGATAGGCGACATCTTTATAAGCAATCAACAATATTTATGTCGCCCCTATCGGGGCTAAGATACTGGCCGGTCAATTACCTGGGGCTAACGCCCCAGTCTACAAAGATTCCGCCACTATCGGGGCTAAGAAAAGAGTATGTTCTTATTTTTCAGGATCTTCTTATGGGGCCAAGAACCATTCCCACGCAAAGCGTGGGAATGAGAGGGCAATAAACATGCCATGAAAAAACATAGTTGAACGATAATATATTATAAGAAGTAATAAGCTTTTAGATTGTTTTAGGAATTATCATGGCTATCCCAGGTTTGATCAATATTTTATTTTTATTCATATTTATTCCCATTGTTGGAATTATTATAGAGAAATGGCTAAATCAATCATCCAGTCTGCACAATCATTTTATTCATATTATTTCACGTTTGCGGATTACACAACGTTCTGATATGTTAAAAAGAATAAATCATTTATTGTGCGATACTTTTGATGAATTGTATGGAAATCATATTTTATCGTGGAAGCGATTGAAAATATCAATTCTGTCAACATCTTTGGGCTTGTTTATTTTTGCATCTATCATTGGCATTGAGAACACTTTTATTTACAAGTCATGCATTCATCTGAAAAATAGTTACCTGGAAACTGGAATTTTTGATTTTCAATATGTTATTCTCTTATTATTGTTTCCCATTCTGCTCAATTTTATTCCTGATTTTGTTTCGTTAATCGAAACACGAATAGTTATTGAACACTCTAAAGAAAAGCATATTTTGGGAACAGGATTATTGATTATTTTTGATCTATTTTTCACCACAACGATTTTTGTCATCAGTTTTATCGTTTTCAAATTGATCATCACAGGTCAATTTTATTGGCAAGATATTTCTGACAACTTTATAAATATATTTAAGCCTGATGGCGGACTTGTTTTGCTGCTGACAACATATTTAACATCATTTATCTGGGTTTTTGCATTTATATTTTATTTAATCTGGCCACTACACAAATTAACCGCTTTAACTGATATAATCGGCTTTCGTATTATTAGCACCAAAAAGTATAGTATTGCATTTTCTGGATTTTTGTTTATTTTTTGCTTGTTTCTTTATGCAATCTGGGTTTTTATATGGATGTTTATTTAGTTTAAAAAGATTCTTGGCTAATAAAGAGTAAGCAGGAAGTATAGTTAAAAAAAATTCTTTTTGAATTAATGATGATCATTTTCCATCTAAAGGAGCAGGTTACACCTGATAATATCATGGTACTCAAAAAAAAAGACATTCAACTCTACATCAATCAAACGCCCCCATTAATCGAACAAATGAAAGATCCGGATATGCAAATCCAGCCCAATGGCATTGATTTGACACTGGATCAACTGTTTTCAATCAATGGAATGGGAACTATTGATTTCTCAAACAAAAATAGACAGTTGCCCAAAAAGCATCCTTTACCATACAACAATGCGGGCACAATTGTTCTAAAACCTGGAGTTTATGGGATAACGTTCAGAGAAATTGTCCATTTACCCAATAACATCATGGCACTGGGTCGTCCTCGCTCCAGTTTGATTCGAATGGGGGCATCATTAATAACTGCTGTTTGGGATGCGGGTTACAGTGGTCGAAGTGAGGCATTACTCAATGTGTATAATCCTGAAGGCATTTGTATTCATGCAGACGCGCGATTACTTCAGTTGGTATTTATTCTTTTGACCGGGCAAACATCAGGCTATGATGGTATCTACCAGGGAGAAAACATATGAGATCAACTTGGAGATGGTCATTTTGTATACTGATTGGCATGTGTTTGTGTCTCATGCTTTTCGGATGTGCCACGCAACAACAAAAAAAAAATATGATTCCAAAACGATTGTCCACTCAAAAAAAAGAAGAAATAACAAAACAGGATTATCAAATTTTTAATGCAAGCGGTCAACCCACAACGCTTAAAACCATTGTGGATCAAATGGAGCGTGTTGATGTCGTTTTGTTGGGAGAATCTCATAATGACTTTGTGGCCCATTATATCCAGGAAAAACTGTTAAAAAAGTCTAATGATCGCTACTGGCAAGATGCATCATCAAAAAACAGACGCCCCATTGTGTTGTCCATGGAAATGTTTGCACGTGATGTTCAAATGATTCTCGATGAATATCTGTTGGATATTATCAATGAAAAGCATTTTCTTGCCTGTGCGCGTCCCTGGCCCAATTATTTGCGTGATTATCATGCTCTGGTCAAATATGCCAAGACTCATAATATAAAAGTTATTGCAGCAAATGCCCCTCGCCGATATATTCATCGGGTCGCTCAGGCAGGAGAATCCGCTTTGAATGACCTCTCAAATACGGCCAAAACATGGATTGCTCCATTGCCTTGTCAAGGGCCATCAGATCAAATGAAAGAACAGTTTCATTTGCTTCAGCGTCATATTCTCCATGCGCATAAGGATATATCTGACCAGGCATTTTTTCTTTCGGCCCAAAACCTTTGGGATGTAACAATGGCGCACAGCATTAGTGAAGAATTAATCAATTCCAATCCTTTGGTTATTCATCTTGCTGGAAATTATCATACGCAATATAGAATAGGTATACCGGAACATCTGGTTCATTATCGACCCAAGGTGCGTATGATGATTATCTGTATTATTCAAAATACACAGTTTCCCAACTTTGACCCTTTGTTAAAAGACTGTGGAGATTTTATTATCATAACAGACCCCAAAAAACGATAAGGAGAATGGCATGTCTGTTTATGAACTTGAGAACTGGCAGCCCGAAATAGATAAAAGCGTTTTTATTGCTCCTGGTGCAATGGTTATTGGCCAGGTGAAAATCAAAAAAAACGCATCCATATGGTTTAATACTGTCATTCGTGGTGATACCGATCGAATTACCATTGGTGAGGAATCCAATGTTCAGGATTTATCCATGTGCCATGCCGACCCGGGTAAACCTTTAGAGATTGGTGATAAAGTGACCATTGGGCATCGCTGCATTGTTCATGGGTGTATGATTGAAAACGATTGTCTCATTGGTATGGGGGCCATTGTGATGAATGGTGCCAAAATTGGCAGAGGATCAATTGTTGCGGCAGGGAGTGTTGTTCTGGAAAATACTATTATTCCCCCATTTTCATTGGTAACCGGAATTCCGGGGAAGATCAAAAAAACGTTTGATGCAGATGTGATTGAATTGAATCATTTACCCGTTGATGTTTATACCTCGAGGGCGCAGGATTATATGACAAAGCTGGTTGCTATAGATTCTCATTTAAGCTGTGAAATGAAAAAATCTTTGTGAGCTATGAAAAAAAAGTCACTCAAAAATCAGGAATTATTATTATCGTTCAACTATGGTTTTTCATGGCATAATTATTGCCTTATCGTTCGCACGCTCCAGCGCATCTCGATAAGGGTGAATTCTAATTTTTTCGGTAATTAATTAATATCAAGCGCATTCCTAAGAAGTCGGACATTTTATTAAGCCCCTATCGGGGCTAAGAAAAGAGTGTGGACTTATTTTTCAGAAACTTCTTATGTCACAAGTGTTTCTTGGACTATCACAGAAAAATCTTATGCCAAAGGTCGAATTAAACTGATTCTTGTTAATAAAGACATGGAATTATAGCTTTTTAGCCATTCCCTATGCAGCGATAAACGGATTCAATATCATTTGACCGACTTTTTTGTAAACTTTTCCCAAACTCTCCACGTCTATATATTACAAAAGAACATCATAAACAGGAAACAATTATGAATCAGATTTCCGGATGGGTCGAGCAGGCACAAACTGGCAATCGATTTGCCTTGAATCAATTGATCGACCATTTTCAAACTGAAATTTTTCGTTTGGTGTATTATCGCGTCCACCATCGCGCCGATGCCGAGGATTTAACACAGGAAATTTTTATGAAAATGATTAGACGCATTCGGTCATTAACAAATAGAACGCAATTTAAGCCCTGGTTGTACAAAATTGCGTTGAACCATGTTCGTGATCATTTTCGTAAAAAACATTTACTGTTTTTTTTGGGAACAACATCAGATGTTGAATCTGAAAATGAACCGGAATCAGAATCTGATTCTCCTGAAAGTGCGGTTTTTCGGCAAGAATTTATGGATCTGCTAAAATCCTTATCCAATGAGTTTTCCAGATGGGAACGTGATATCTTTTTGCTTCGTTTTGTCAATGATATGGATATCAAAGACATTGCAGTGGCAGTGGGTAAAAATGAAAGCACGGTAAAAACCCATTTATACCGGGCTTTGAAAAAATTTAAAAAGCATCGCAGCATACGCGAATTTCTTCAACAAGGAAAGGAGTGAAGTATGTCAATACAAAAATCAAACTGTCTTGATGAAAACGCCATTTTGTTGTCAATGGTCGATTCTGGTTATCAGTCAAGTCATTTACAGGAATGTCAGGCGTGTATGGAAAAACAGCAAGCAATTGTTAAAGAATTGCATACACTGAAACAACTCAGCAATGATTGTTTGCCCAAACCTCGACGAAGTTTGCGACCGGTGTCAATTGTTCAAGTAAATACATTTCAGTATGTCCGACTGAAACAATCCCTTGTATATGCAATGATGCTCTTGATTTGTGTGGGGGGGATTTTTGGATTATGGCCAACACAAAACCCGCAAAAAGATCAGTTAGCAATGGATCAGGCAACGGAATATATTGAACAGGTTTCGGAAAATCAGTTTTATCCCCAAAAAGACTCCATATTGCCGGTATCGTTTCACTACATTGCTGCGGACGAGTTTGAGGTGATGAATAATCCTTTTTATGATTATGTTTTTCCGGTTTCGACTGGGCATGTTGATGAATCATAGTGACGTTATTCTTATTTGGACTAGTTCAGCAAGGCAGAAATAATGCCCCTGTTTTTAAAATCGTTATAAAAATATCGTATTCGACAAAGCCACGACCGCCTGGGGTTGAAACCCCAGGCTATTTCATGTCGTCCCTGCGGGACTCAAATAGT
>Ga0272440_1002649_pt1 | contig 13789 bp, 6 predicted proteins | sample SSMMMBAug17_FD_192440 | JGI IMG/M metagenome (GOLD analysis project Ga0272440, IMG submission 192440) | Marine sediment archaeal communities from Little Sippewissett salt marsh, Falmouth, MA, United States - SSM-MMB-Aug17 | ecosystem: Environmental > Aquatic > Marine > Wetlands > Sediment ...
TGTAATTGAGACATCGTTGAATTTCCTTTCAAAAAATAATTATATTTATTTATTAAAAACTAAAAAAATTTTAATTTAGAAAAAATTTAGGTATCATAACAAATTCACTATCACAAATAAACAAAAACAGATAAAATACTTTATTTATAGATAGTTATTGCTAATTAAAAGTATATCGGGTCAGAAGTTCTGAAATTAATTTCGATACTATTATTATTTGTTGATTGAATAATATCCTGTTTTGTAGTTTTTTCAAAATGAATGAATTATTGAAGGGTAAGCAATACCTGACTTTGTTTGACATTGTCCAATTTTTTTGCAGGGTATTTATCTTTTCGTATAAAAATGCGATCTGGTTGGATTTTATATTTATCAACCAGCGTTTTTTTCACCTTAGTAGTTCTTTCCAATCCCAAATTTTCAAGATATTCAGAATTAATATCTATCGATGACAATAATTCTTTTTCCAACAAATGTTTATTCAACATTTCAAAAGGAGGAAGTTTATCAAACTTTTCTAGATAGAATTCAATTAGGTATTGCCCATATTCTTCATCGTTCAGGGTGATATGTTGAATATTTTTTAAGGATTTTGATTTTGGATTTTGATCTTTATATTTTAACAGCTTAAGTTTTTTCTGTAATCGAAATTTTTTCAAGGCGTTTATTTCTTCCTTTTCATTTAAATAATAATTTAATTGCAATTTCAACAAAGGCCGGTTGATTAATAAATTAGCGACTTGTATCAACTTAGTTATGGTTGATTTTTTAAGATTATTTTTCCCATAATCAAAGGTCATTGATCTGATATCAGTAGCATTTGGATATAATTGACTCAAAAATGAAAAAGGCGCTGTAACTGCCTTTTCCATAAGATTCTTCAATGTTTGAATTATGATTTTCTTAAATGAGATATTAAGGGAATCCAGATTACCCTCTATAGGAATATTAAGTTGTATATTACCTTTTCTGTCTTTTAATAAAGCCAATGCAAATTCAAGGGGAAGCTGCAAGACATCTGCTTGTTTATCCTTTTTCCCCAAATCCAATTGATTGATCAATACATCATTTATTGAAATCAAGTGATTACGTTCCACTTCATAATCAAGGTTCAGATTTAACTGCCCTTTGTCCATTGGATAACCAATATATTTATGAGTATAAGGAGTAAAGGGTGGTATTTCGATTCCAACAAGGCTAATTTTTAACTTAAGAGATAATGGTTTGTTAAAAGGCTTAATATTGCCTGATAATTTCAGGGGAGATATATCATTTAGTTTGCCACTTAATGTTATATTAATTGGTTGTTCTGCATTCTGGTCTAAACCAGAAATCAGGCCATTGATTTGGGTAATTTGAGCCTTAAAGCATTGTTTGATGGAGTTATCTATAAAATAAATATTACTGTCATTCATTACAAACTTATTAATTTTAAGGCTCTGTAATGGACTATTAGAAATTTTTTCGCTGGAAACTGAACTATATTTTTTTGCTGACACTGATAATTCAGATATTGGTGATGATTCCTGCATTTTTTCCTTATCTGGCATTTCTCTCTTCTCTGAATTTTTTTCCTTATCAAGCTGAGTCTTTTTTGTAATTTGATTTTTCATCAAAGCCAGCCAGTTCATTTTTCCTTTAGCATTGATAAAAACAGGGACGTTCATGTGCTTTAAAATAATCTTATCAATTTCCAAATAATGAGGAAAAATTCCAAAGTTAATTTTTTTGAATTCAAACTGATCCCAGGTCAACGATTCATCCATATTTAAAGGTTCTCTAAAATTAAAATGATTAAAAGACAGATTTCCAGAAAGATGGACATGAGGGGTGTCCATTTTCTGTTCAAAAAATGTATCCAAATTCATAAAAAGACGTCCATTTTCCAAACGACCATTTAAAAAATCAGTCAAAAAGGGATGAATCATTGAGATATCTAAATCTTCAATAAAAATGGAACCATCCCATTTTAAAGGCTCCAAATCTAAAGCTCCTTTTAATACAAATTTTCCATTGGGATTAATTTCAGTTTTTAGCTCAATAGATGATACAATTTTTTCTGACAGATTGATCCCATTTGATTTGAATTGTAAATTCTGTAATTTAATTTCAAATGGCTCTGGTAAAGATGAATCTATAACATTGATATTTCCTTTTTCAATCACGACCTCCTTTAGGTGAATGTTCAAATTTGAAGTTTTATTATCCTGCAATTTTGATTTTTTTGAAATATTTTTGGATAAAGGTTCTATATTTGTAACATTAGAAGACGTAGATTTTTGTAATTTTTTGAAAACAGGTATCAAGTTAAGTGATTTATCTTTCTTTCGTTGAATCTTAATTGCAGGCTGAAACAATTTCACCAGAGACAGATTTACTTTAGATTCAAGAGGCAGTGTCTTATCTATTTGGACTTCCAATAATGGAAAAGAAATCAAAGGTTGTCTGGAATTTTCTTTTATTTCAAAATTCAGGATTTTAATCTTGCCCTGAATCACAATATCTGGTTTGTTTTTGATCATTTTTGCGTCAATTTTAAGTTCAGAATCAAGTTGTCCTGAACATAGCTCCCAATTCAAAATGGAGTTTATGTAAGGTTGATAAAAAGAAAAATTACCGCCTTTGTTTATCAAATTGATTTTTGCAGAAGGTATTTCTTGAAAAATACTTGCCTGAATTTTTGCATTTGTTCGTAACTTATTAATAATAAATTCTAATGATATATCTGTTTGATTTTCTGAAGCATTGGAAATATTGGTTATTTTAGACAACTGAAAATTTAATTGTTCTAAATTGTGGGTTATTCCATGTATTTGATCTACAAATACTAATGTTCCGCTATGAATTTCAATATTTTTTAAATCAAATGTAATTGGCAGGTTATCCAGTGCAAATGGCTTTGGTTTTGATTTTGATTTTGTTAGATTATCTTTGTTTTCAGATTGTGATATCAAATCTGAAAAGTTGAAAGTTGAATCAGAAATAATAGCAGCATAAAAATAGGGCTTTATTAAACGAATTTGATCCACAAAAATACCAAGACGAAATAAAGAAGTCCATGAAGCATTTATATAAAATTCTTCAAAAGCTATAAAATTAATCTCTGATTTAGGCTCTTGGATTTCAAGTTTTTTTATACAAATTTCAAGTGTGAATAAATTGATATCAACATCTTCAAGTAAAACCCTTCGTTTAAGTAAAGATTCAAGTTTATTAACTACTTGATGTTCTGTAATTATGGGAAAACCGATAAAAAAAGCTAACAAGCAAAAAGTAACTCCCAAAACCCACCACATTCTTTTATTATTTAGCATGAAATCTCCTTATCATTATATGAATGAATACAATTATATGTGATCCCATTGTAGGTTCTATTATTTCAACATTATAATTTTTACATGCATCTTCACAATTTTCATAAGAATCAGATAATTAAAAATAATTAAAGCTCGTTTTAAATTGGTTGATACAAAAATATTTCTTTATTACACGAATTAAATACCATGTATCTGCAGCACCTTAAGTCAAAAGTCCTAACAGTAATTATGTATCAACTAAATTGAAACGAGCTTTAGTTATTTTTTTAATTATATATATAGAATTTTTTTTAAAAATTGTCCTGTATAGGATTTTGAAATTTTAGCAATATCTTCTGGGGTTCCATATCCAATTACCTTACCACCTTTATCACCACCTTCAGGACCTAAATCAATAATATAATCAGCAGATTTTATTATATCTAAATTATGTTCAATTACAACAACTGTATTTCCATTTTCGATTAATTTATTTAAAACATTTAATAATTTTTGTACATCAGCAAAATGTAAGCCGGTTGTAGGTTCATCTAATATATAAATAGTATTTCCTGTGCCTTTTTTACTTAATTCTCTGGAGAGCTTAATTCTTTGTGCTTCGCCTCCAGATAAAGTAGTAGCAGATTGACCTAATTTAATATATCCAACTCCAACATCTTGCAGTGTTTTAAATTTTGATTTTATTCTATCAATATTAGAAAAAAAATCAACGCATTGATTAATTGTCATATTAAGAATATCAGCAATACTTTTTCCCTTATATTTTATTTCAAGTGTTTCTCTATTATATCTGGCACCATTACAAACATCACATGCAACATAGACATCAGGAAGAAAATGCATTTCAATTTTAATAATTCCATCACCACTGCATGACTCACATCTACCACCTTTAACATTAAAACTAAAACGACCAGGTTTATAACCTCTGGCACGTGCATCTGGAGTCATTGCAAAAAGTTCTCTGACAAATGTAAATACTCCAGTATAGGTTCCTGGATTTGAGCGAGGAGTTCTTCCTATAGGAGATTGATCAATATGTATTACTTTATCAATATACTCTAAACCTTTAATTAAGTCATGTTTACCAGGGAGAACATTAGAGCTATATATTTTTTTGCATAAAGCTGGATAAAGAGTTTCAAGTACGAGAGTAGATTTTCCTGAGCCTGAAACACCTGTAACACATATAAATTGACCCAAAGGAAAACTTACAGTAATATTTTTTAAATTATTTTCGCAGGCACCAACAAGCTCAATATTTCTTTTAGTTCTTTTTCTCCTTTTTTCTGGGACTAATATTTTTTTCTTTCCTGAAAGGTATTGACCGGTTATTGATTTTTCATCTTTAAGTATTTGCTCTGATGTTCCACTAAAAACTACATTTCCACCATGAACTCCAGCACCCGGCCCCATATCAACTATATGATCGGCTGTTAAAATTGTTTCAGCATCATGTTCAACAACAATAACTGTATTTTCGAGATTTCTCATTCTAATCAGAGTATTTAAAAGCCTCAAGTTATCTCTTTGATGCAAACCAATGCTTGGCTCATCTAAAACATACATAACTCCAGTTAGCTTTGATCCTATTTGTGTGGCAAGTCGAATCCTTTGACTTTCTCCCCCTGATAGTGTTCCAGCTTTTCTGTCAAGTGTAAGATATTCAAGCCCAACATTTTTTAAAAAGCCAAGCCTGTCAAAAATTTCCTTAAGAATTCTTGCAGCAATAATTTTTTTCTTTCCAGTCAAATTTAAATTATTAAAAAAATCATAAACTTTTGTTACTGATAAAGATGTTATTTCGGAAATATTCAGGCCATTAACTTTAACAGCAAGGCTTTCTTTCTTAAGGCGATTTCCATTACAAACTGGGCATGTTTTAAACCTCATAAAACGCTGAATTTCAGTTCTAGAATAATTTGAACTTGTTTCCATATAACGCCTTTGCAGCATTGGAATTATTCCCTCATATGGTTTTTTATAAGTATGTCGTCCATGTTCTCTTTCATAAACGTATGTTATTTTTTCGTTGCCAGAGCCATAAAGTAAAATATTTTTAAATGATTCTGGAACATCTTTATATGGAGTGTCTAAACTAATGCCATAATGATTTGCAAGACATGTTAAGAATTCAAAATAAAAAGTTGAATTTCTTGATGCCCAGAAATGCACAGCGCCCTGTCTTAATGAAAGATTATGGTCAGGTATAATAAGATCAGGATCAAATTCCATATGAGATCCAAGTCCATCACACCTTTGACATGCTCCTTGAGGGGAATTAAACGAAAAACTGGCAGGATTTAGTTCAGGATAACTTATTCCACATTCTATACATGCAGATTTTTCGCTAAAGAGAATTGACTTATCGTCAACAATATCAACTGTAACAAGTCCATTGGATTGGGATATTGCAAGTTCTAAAGAATCAGCAAGTCTGTTTCTAATATTTTCTTTTATAATCAAACGATCAACAACTACTGATATATCGTGTTTTTTATTTTTATTAAGTTTTTTTACATCATCAATATTACAGATTTTTCCATCAACTTTAACTCTGCCAAAACCATCTTTTTTAAGTTTTTGAAAAAGTTTTTCATAAGTTCCCTTTTGAGCTGTTATTAATGGAGCAAGAATAATAATTTTTGATTTTTCAGGTAATTCTAAAATCTGATCAACAATCTGGTCAATTGATTGAGTTGCAATTGGTTTTCCACAATTGTAGCAATGTGCTATTCCAATTCTTGCAAATAATAAACGTAAATAATCATATATTTCAGTTACAGTGCCAACTGTTGATCTTGGGTTATGACTTGAAGCTTTTTGCTCAATTGCTATAGCTGGTGAAAGACCTTCTATTAAATCTACATCAGGTTTATCCATTCTCTCTAAAAATTGACGAGCATAAGAAGAAAGAGATTCTACATATCGTCTCTGACCTTCAGCATATAATGTGTCAAAGGCAAGACTTGATTTTCCAGAGCCTGATAATCCAGTAATAACTATCAATTTATTTCGAGGTAATGAAATATCTATATCTTTTAGATTATGTTGCCTTGCGCCTTTAATACGTATCATATCTATTGTTCCTTATATTTTAAATAAAAATATTTATTTTATATCATTGCTATCCAAATTTATATTATTTTTTTAGTTTAGTGTTATTTCCATACGTATGGAAACATATAATATTTATTTTTTATTAGTATTTAATCCAAATGGGCTCAATTTGTTTTATTTAATCTTCTTAGAACCGATAACTACCTGTCCAAGTGAAATCCCCCCATCATTTGTAGGAATTTTTGAATGTGAATATACTTTAAACTTATTTTTTAATAATTTATTATATATACCATCATGAATAATTCTATTTTGAAAAACTCCTCCTGACATTATTATTTTATTTATATCATATTCTTTAGCAATTTTAGTACTCATATTTGTTATGATATTAACAATAGTATTATGGAATTTGGCACTTATTAAGCCAATAGGACAATTATTTTGAACATCTTTAACAACTGATTTGATAATTTCTGATATTAATATTGTATATTTATCATTTTTTATCCAGTCATACTGGTAATAATCATTAACACCTTGAAAAACTATTGATTCTAATTCTATTGGCCCCTGTCCATCATAACTTGAATAATGCCTTAAACCAATAATAGATGATATTGCATCAAATAAACGGCCCATTCCTGAGGATTTATGAATATTAACATCATTTTTTATCATTTTTAAAATAATTGAAATTTGTTCTTTTTCAATATTTTTAAAAAATGGATAAAATTCATCGATTTTATTATATATCTGGCATAAACAACTTATGCCAATTTTCCAGGGAGCTTTTATTGCTGAATCTTTTCCTGGAATATTTAAATATTCAAATGACGCCATTCTTTGAAAAGTTTTAAAATTACATATAAAAATTTCAGCCCCCCAACTGCAATAATCAGTACCAAGACCAGTCCCATCTAATGCAATACCTAAGACGTCTCCATCAATATTATTTTCAACCATACAACTCACTAAATGACTATGGTGATGCTGAACTTGTATTTTTTTTAAATTGAATTCATTAGCAATATTTGATGATATATAATGAGGATGTAAATCAACAGCAGCATATTCAGGCTCAATTCCTGTAATTTTTTTCAAATTATGTACTGTTTCTAACAAATATTCATATGATTTAATGCTTTCAATTTCGCCAATATGTTGACTAACATAAGCTTTTGATAAATTTGCGATGCAAATTGTATTTTTTATATGCGCACCACAACCAATTATTGGAATTGCATTAAAATTTAATTTAATTGGCAGTGGAACAAAACTTCTGGATCTTCTTAAAATTGTAATTTTATTATTGTATTTTTTTACAATTGAATCATCGCATCTATTAATTATTTTTCTGTTATGAATTAATAGATAATCTGCCATTTCAATAGATCTAAACATTTTATTGTTTGTATGAATTAAAGGTTCATTTTTTCTGTTTGCACTTGTAAATATAAGAGCCAGAAAATCTTTTAGAATCAGGTAGTGAATTGGGCAATATGGAAGCATGACACCAATTGTATTTAATGAAAGAGATATTTCAGGAGATATAATATTGTTATTTTTTTTTTCTAAAATAACAATTGGTCTTTCTTTTGATAATAAAGCCTTTTTTTCTTGTAAACAAATATTGGCAAATAATGAAATTTTTTCAATACTATCTGACATTACTGCAAATGGTTTTTCATTTCGATTTTTTATCTCTCTTAGTTTTCTTACTGCGGAATGATTTTTTGCATCAACAACAAGATGAAATCCTCCAGTTCCTTTAATTGCTATTATATTTCCCTTTTTCAATCTTTTTTTTGTTTCTAGAATCGGATTCTCTGTTATGTTTTTCTTTTTATTATTATAAAATTCATAAAATGGACCACATTTCCAACATGCATTAGTCTGTGAATGAAATCTTCTATTATCTGAAGATTTATATTCCTGATTGCATTGTTCACACAATTGAAAATTATTCATGCTAGTATTTTTTCTATCAAATGGATTTTGAATTGTTAAAGAAAATCTTGGACCACAATTAATGCAATTTATAAATGGATATTCAAATCTTCTATTAGATTTGTCAAAAAGTTCTTTCAGACAATCATCACATAAATTTGAATCTGGAGCTATTGATGCAATTATTGTATTATTTAATTGGCTTTGTTTTATAGAAAAATCTTTAATGTTTTTTCTATTTTTGCATAATTCTATTTTGATATCTTCAATTATTGCATTAGCTGGTTTATTTTTTGAGATATCGCTTAGAAATAAACTTAGTGTTGCTTGATTAGCTTCAATATATATTTCTACATTTTTTGAGGTATTTAGGACATAACCACTAAGATTATAGATTTTTGCAAGACCTGAAATAAAAGGTCTGAAACCAACCCCTTGAACTATCCCAAATACTTTTATATAAAAACCTCTTATCATAATTATATGCAAAATTAATTATTATCTTTATTTGTGCTTAAATCCGAAACAATTTTGTCTATGATTTTTTTTAAATCTATTATGGCAGGTAATAATATTTTTGATTCTTCATTATTCAAATTACTTGTTTGATTTTTTTCTAATACTTTTTTTAAGCCGGAAATTTTTAAAAGTAATATGTCAATTTTTTTTCTTTTTTCTGTATCTTGATTATCTTTTGATTTCTTTTTTCTCGTGATTTTTCTGACATCATCACTTTTTAGATTGCCTTGCTTTATTGTATTAAAAAGCTTTACCATATCTTCATTTGTTTTTTGTTTAGAAATTTCAACAAGGGTTCTTCTAGAAAGAAAATCGGCACGCCGACATTCATTTTTTATTTCATCAGGTAAACGCATTAATCCAACAGATTCAGCAATGGTGCTTCTTGCTTTTCCTATCACTTTAGATAAATCCTGTTGAGAATAATTATAATTTTTTATCATTTTATTAAAAGCCTCAGATTCATCTATTGGATTTAAATTCTCTCTTTGAAGATTTTCTATTAATGCTATCTCTGCAGGATTTCCTTTTGTTAAAATGCATGGAATATTAGTTAAACCAGCTTTTTTTGAGGCTCTAAGCCTACGTTCACCAGCTACTAAAAATATAGTATTGTTTTCATCTTTTCTTATTATAATTGGCTGAATAATTCCAGATTGTTTTATTGAATTTGATAATTCTTCCAATGAATTTTCATCAAAATGTTGACGAGGCTGATCAGGATTTGGCTTTATTAATGTAATGTCAACCTGATAAAAAGAGCCTTCAGTATGACTGCTTTTTGTACTAGCTGGATGTTCATCAATTATTCGTTTTGGAATTGAAAGTTTACTTGTTTTACTTGCTAACTTGTCTCTTATTGATGCCATAGTTCAAGTAACTCCTCTGTTAGTTCTTCAAAGTCTCGTGCTCCGGGACTATTTGGTTTAAAATCAAAAATTGACTCCATGGCCATATGAGCCTGATTAATTGCTTCATTTTGCCTTACTTTTGTTTTCAATATATACTCATCATAAGGTTTTAATTGTTCGAAAACCCAATCATTTGTAATTGTTTTTCGGGAATCAAATTTATTTAGAACAATTTTTATGGCTTTTTCTTTTTTTATCTCTTCATTTTTTCTTACATGCTCTATTGTGTCTATAAAATCAGAAAATCCATCTAATGAAAATCTTGCCATTTCACATGGAACCAGTATGAAATCACAGGCATATAATGCATTGATTGTTAATGTCCCTAATGTAGGTCTACAATCAATTATTATCAAATCATATTCAAGGTCTTTTATATTTTTATATAACCTTGTTTCTTTGAATATTTCAGGTGTTAAAAGTTGTTCAGCTCTATCAAGTCTAATATGTGATGGAATAAGGTCTAATGTATCAATAGTTGTTTTTAATATTACTTTATTAACCTCTACCTTGTTAACTAAAACATCATGAATTGCATATTGGTATGATTCGGGTTCAAAACCAAGACCTATACTTGAATGAGCTTGAGGGTCTAAATCAATTAATAATACTTTCTTGCCCTTTTTTGCACAACAGCAAGAAACATTTATTGAAGTCGTTGTTTTACCAACTCCTCCTTTTTGATTTAATACTGATATTATTTTATTCATATTATCCTCTAAAAATGTATATAATTATTTATAATAGCTATAAGCTTTTATTATTATTTATTTTTTTTGATATTGTGATCCAAAGTTGCTCTTAGTTTTTTGATAAGGACAGAAGGTTATTTTTTCAAATACATGCACTATGTATTATTGGAAAAAAAAAGTTGAATTACAATATTAATAAACTAAGACTAATATATCGATAAAAAAAATTTGAAAATCTATTCCAAGAAAAATTTGAAAATTAATTATAAAAAAGGAATAATAATGTCTTTATTCATTAAAAAAGTATTATGTCAAGCATTTTTTATTAATAAGCAGATGTAAAATATTTAAAAAAAAGGTGTTTTGGTAAAATGTCAGAATATTTTTGATTTTATTTAAAACAAAATTGAAACATAATATTATGATAATATGAACTATATTTAGTATTTTTAATATAGATGAATGACAGAATATTTTTAATTAACGTACAATTCAAAAAATGCCAATATAATTATTAAAAATTCTAATACATAAGATATTTTTGGCAGAATAAATGAACAAAATTAATATAAAAAACACTTTATTTATAAATGGTTATTTTCAATCAAAAGTATATCTGGACAGGAATTCTTAAATTAAATTAAATTAATTATAATTTATTATCGTCCAACTTTACTTTTTCACATTTCGTGTGAACCCAGACAAATACGGACTTACAGTTCAAATCATTGAAAAAAAAGTTAGATTATTATAATAGTAAAATAGTAAAATAGGTTGTAAAATAATTGCCATGCTGTTAGAATAAAAAATATAAAATAATTGTTCAGGATTCGGCTATGAAAACAAAAAATTTAAAAATAATATTTTTTTTACTTTTTATTAATATTTTTTTTATTAATGAACTTAAATCTCAATATTTTAAACAGCCTATCCCCACCCCTTATGTCTGTGATTACATTGGAACAATTAAAATTATTGGATATAATGCATCTCAGGGTGATGAAATAGCTTTTTATGATCCTGATGGGGTAATTTGTGGAGTTTTTGTTTTAAAAAAAGATGGTGTATTTGGAATGGTTCATATTTATGGAGATGATCCAACGACAATGATAGACGAAGGCGCAAAATCTCATGATAAACTTGAAGTCAAAATATGGGACTCGAAAAAGAACATATTATATTCAAATAAAAATATCTTTTTAAAACCATTAATTATTGGAGGAACTGCATCTCCAAGTGAAATTCCACCTAAATGGCAGACTAATGGTATTTATGCTGTTGAAATATCAGTTTTATTGGCAGGAGATATAAATTTAAATTTCAAATTAGATTTAGGTGATGCTTTTATATTAATTGAAAAATTATCTTTAAATCAAATAAATAAAAATAATTAGTAACTTAAATATTTATAAAAGGTAGCCTATAACAGGTATTAATTTTATTTCTGATTGTATTATGCTATTCAAGATGCATATTTTAGCCCTAAAAAGCGTTATATAGCAGCAAAACAATGCCATGAGTTAAGTTTATATTAATAATTGCTGGTTTCGTAAAAAGTCAAAAAATGAGATTTTTATTTTTGTAACAATTTGAAATTATTAATACCAATTTTTATAAAATTGACTTTTTACGAAACCAGCAATTATTGGAGCCCTGAAAGGGCAAAACATCATTATACAAAAAGTATGTTTTTTATGTTATGCTTTTGTTAGGGCTTTAGCTGCGCTTATATTAACATAAGGAGTTTCCCTTGTATTGCCCTTTATTCTTCTGGTATTTAACCATCAATCAGGGCTAAGAATTTGATTAATTGTTATAACTATAATAAAATTATTAGCTGTTATGAAATACCAAAAAAAATAATTGCTTTTAGGAGAAATGATGAAAAGATTTGTATTAGGCACAGCGGGTCATATTGATCATGGCAAAACTTCATTAGTTAAGGCTCTAACTGGAATTGACACTGACAGATTAAAAGAAGAAAAACAAAGAGGAATTACAATTGAACTAGGATTTGCATCGTATAAGCTGACAAAAGATCTTTTTATTGGAATTGTTGATGTTCCTGGTCATGAAAAATTTGTTAAAAATATGGTTGCTGGAGCAACTGGTATTGATTTAGTTGCAATGATAATTGCTGCTGATGAGGGTGTTATGCCTCAAACAAAAGAACATATGGAAATATGTTCTTTGCTTAATATAAAACATGGATTAATCGTTATTACAAAAATTGATATGGTTGATGAACAATGGATTGAGCTTGTTTATGATGATATTGAAGCTTTTACTAAAGATACATTTCTTGAGAACTGCCCAATTGTTAAGGTATCATCAACAAAAGGAATAGGAATAGATGATTTAATTAATGAATTAAAAAAAATATGCTCAAAAATAGAACCTTATGAAGGCTCTGATATTTTTAGACTTCCTGTTGACCGTGTTTTTATTAAAAAAGGCTTTGGAACTGTCATAACCGGAACACTTATCTCTGGTAAAATAAATACTGGAGATCAGGTTATGATATATCCTTCACAGATTATATCAAAAATAAGAGGTATCCAATTTCATAATAATTCAATTACACAAGCAAAAACCTCAATGAGAACAGCAATAAATTTTCAGGGACTTGAAAATTCTGAAATAAAAAGAGGTAATATTGTAAGCAATGTTAATTCATTAAAAGAAAGTTTTATTATTGACGCTCTACTTACATATTCAAAAACCAATGAAAAACCTTTAAAAAACAGACAACGTATCAGGTTTCATACTGGCACTGCTGAAATAATCGGAATTATAATATTGCTAAATTGTAATGAAATGCTGCCTGGACAAAAAGATTTTGTTCAGATAAGGCTTGAAAAAGAGGTTTGTCTTATTAAAGAAGATCGTTTTGTTATAAGACATTATTCTCCTGTTTATACAATTGGCGGCGGTGAAGTATTAAATCCAATACCGGTTAAACACAAACGATTTAATGAAAAAATTATAAATCATCTCAAAATACTTGCTGAAAATAATTATGAACAAATTATAACATATTGTATTAAAATAGCAAATTTTAAAGGAATGTCTCTTTCAGCCATTAAAATTATGTTAAATCTAAAAGAAAAGAAAATTCAAAATATTTTGAATAATTTATTGTCTAAAAATAAGCTCATTCTCCTTGATAAACAATATTTTTCTTATATTCACAAAGATACTTTATTAACGCTCAATAAAAAAATTATTGAAATTATTTTGATATTTCATAAACAAAATCCTTTAAAAAAAGGAATTTCAAAACAAGAAATTAAATCAAAGCTTTGTGATGATATTTCATCAAAATTATTTAATATCTCTT
>Ga0272440_1002650_pt1 | contig 13788 bp, 11 predicted proteins | sample SSMMMBAug17_FD_192440 | JGI IMG/M metagenome (GOLD analysis project Ga0272440, IMG submission 192440) | Marine sediment archaeal communities from Little Sippewissett salt marsh, Falmouth, MA, United States - SSM-MMB-Aug17 | ecosystem: Environmental > Aquatic > Marine > Wetlands > Sediment ...
TTTCATTTTTGTTTTTGAACCAGGATTACACTGAAAAAGATGAATAAGATGAATTAAAAGTGTTTTATTTCATCTTATTCATCTTCTTCAGTGTAATCCTGGTTCAAAAACAAAATGAACAATTATTTAATGAGGAACTTATTTTCAGAGATTTCCTAAGGAATTCTCTTACAATAAGTTCTTCGTTAAGTTCGTTTTAAGCAATTAGAGTCCAAAACAGTAGATTTGACCATCTCAAATACGAAGCGAATGAAAGTCGCTTATCAAAATGCGCTACAAATTTTTTGAGAATTCCTGAAAAACTATATTTCAACCAGGCGAATTAAAGTCATTAAATAAATCATTGGAATATATCATATGATCAATCAATATGAGAGCCCTAAGGAAGAAATTAGAACAAATGTTTCCGGAGTAAGAATAATAAGTGCATGGATGGTTCATTTTTTTACCGCTACCGGGGCTGTATTTAGTTTACTTGCACTTTACGCTATTTATTGGTGGAATTTCAAACTGGCATTTTGGTCAATGGCGGCTGCAATATTTATAGATTCTATTGATGGATTCATGGCACGCAAAGTTAGAATAAAAGAGGCTGTTCCTGGTATTGATGGTGCCATGTTGGACAATATTATTGACTATGTCAATTATGTTATAGTTCCAGCATTTTTTTTTCTGATTGAAAGTGAATTACTTCCTTTTGGTTTGAGTATTATAAGCGCTGGAATAATTGCCATTACTTCATCGTATCAATTTTCTCAAATTGATGCGAAAACCAGTGATCATTTCTTTAAAGGATTTCCAAGTTATTGGAATATTGTTGCATTTTATTTGTTTATTTGGAAACAAAATCCATGGTTTAATTTTGGGATAATCGTTTTACTTGGCATATTGATATTTGTCCCGATTAAATATGTTTATTTATCAAGGCCACATTATTTAATCAAAAATAATGTTTTAAAAGCAATGATGCTTGGTTTTTCGATTTTATGGGCGATTTCGTCAGCTTTTATGCTTTGGATAAGCCCTGAAACAAATGCATTTTTTGAGTTTATTCTTTTGATATATATTTTTGTTTATTTTGCGATAAGTTTGTATCGTACATTTGTACCTCTACAATTAACTGATGAATGAGTAAAAATTATTAAATATAAAAATGATAAAATGTTCTAAACAAAATGTTAATACTTACGAATAACAGCTTATAATAATTATATTAATTCGAAAGACAAATGGTTGCAAAAGAAAAATACGTTTGTTTATATAGTTATTAGAAAGATTAACATGCAATCTGAAAAGAAAATTATCGTACCTCATAAATACTTACACAAATATACAAAAGCCGAAATTAATGAATATCCAGTCAGGCAATATGACGGTCCAATATATTTAATCAATTCTTCAGAAAAAATGGCTGAAGCAAATGCAGAAAAACATTTAGAAAATGAAACAGTATTTGGATTTGATACAGAGACACAGCCATCATTTAAAAAGGGAAAGAATAACCCACCTTCATTACTTCAATTAGCAACAAAAGATGTCGTTTTGATTTTTCAAATTAAAAAAAACTTCTTTCCTGAAATATTGCAAACCATCCTTTCTGATCCAAATCGAATAAAAGCAGGTGTTGCAGTTCGTGACGATATTTTAGGATTGCAACGGCTGAATAATTTTACTGAGGCAGGTTTTGTAGATATCGGAGAAATAAGTAAAAGTATTGGATTACAAACAAATGGATTAAGAAATCTTGCAGTTAATTTATTAGGTTTTAGAATATCAAAATCATGTCAAAAGTCAAATTGGGGAAAAAAGCGTCTGACTAAACAACAAATCGTTTATGCGGCCACTGATGCATGGGTGAGTCGCTTATTGTTGATTAAAATGCAGCATTTAAAATTTACCTAATTCATGAAAATGTAGACGAATGCTCAAGCAATTTATTCAGATAACCATTGGCCTTTTAACTTTTATTATTGTATTTGTATCAACAACATATTTTTCAGTATATTTATTTGTAAAAACAGAAAAAAAAATTATCGTTCCAGATGTTTCAGGCAAAGATATTATATACGTGCTTGAATTATTGAGCGAGAATAAATTGAATACAAAAGTTGAGGGGACAGAGTATCATTCAACAATTCCAAAGAATCATGTGATATATCAGTATCCAAAACCTGGCACTGAAGTTAAGGTTGGAAGATATATCACGATCGTTCTTTCAAAAGGTAGTAAGTGGTTAGAGTTACCTGACTTAAGTAGCATGAATATTGATAAAGCACAGATAGAGCTAGATAAATTAAGATTATGCAGTGGTGTGATAACAAAAATTTATCACGCTAACAGTCTAAATGATATTATTGTGAGTCACTATCCGGAAGCGGGTACATATGTTACACGTCATACATGTATTAATCTGTTGGTGAGTCGTGGAAATCGGAGTAAAAACTATTTGATGCCTGATTTTACAGGTATCTCGCTAGAAGAAACTTTGATGGGTTTAAGCTTGATCAATGTGCAGCCATTATCTATTAAATATACTACAGATGATCAATGGCCAGAAAATAGAATTCTTGATCAAAAACCTGGTGCTGGATATGCCTTAACAAAAGATGATGCTGTGTACTTAACAGTAAATCGTAAAAGTCAAAAAATCAGTCAAAGAAAGGGTGGCGTTTCTTTGTATGTCTATACTGTTCCAATTGGATTTTTACAAAAGTATGTATTAATTCGACTGAATATTTTTGGCGTTACCATTCATGTATATGATGATTTTTTAAGACCCTCACAAAAAGTGTATGCGATCATTCCAAATGACTGTGAAGCATCTGTTTTTGTTTATCAAGATGATGAACTGGTTGATAGTAAAATTTATTAATTTAGGGAGTGAGTATGAGAAAAATTGCTCCATCAATTTTGTCAGCGGATTTTTCGAAATTAGGTGAAGAAATTCAAGCAGTAGAAAAAGCTGGTGCTGACATGATTCATATTGATGTGATGGATGGTTGTTTTGTGCCCAATATAACAATGGGTCCAATAGTTGTTAAAGCAGTTCGAAAAATGACACACCTACCATTAGATGTTCATTTAATGATACAGAATCCTGACGCTTATATCAAAGATTTTGCTGATGCTGGTGCTGATATGATTTCTATTCATATTGAAACCTGTCCTCACTTAAATAGGAGTATTCAGATATTAATTGAAAATGGTGTTAAACCGGGAATTGCCCTAAATCCGTCCACACCAATAGAAAATTTAAAATGGGTCCTTACACAAATTGACTATGTTGTCCTTATGGGGGTGAACCCTGGATTTGGCGGCCAAACATTTATTCCAAATACGTTGGATAAAATAACTGAACTCAAGCAAATGATAGTTGAGAAAAAGCAAAACATTGAGATTCAGGTTGATGGTGGTGTGAATACGCACACAGTTGATAAAATTTCTCGTGCCGGTTGTGATATATTTGTTGCTGGATCAGCAGTTTATGGTAAAAGTGATTATGAAACCGCAATCACTCAATTAAAAGGATAAATAAGAAAGAATTCATTTAATGCGCTCTTCCTGGTCAATTTCCTGCTGATCTTTATATTTTTCACGAATTGCAAGAATTACTTCATGAATTTGAAAAAATGCCTCTGAAACTTCAGGATCAAAATGTGAGCCTGTATCTTTTTCAATAATACTCAAAATTTTTTCTTCAGGCCAGGCGTCTTTGTATGAACGTTTAGAAGATAACGCATCATAAACATCAGCAAGAGCAGTAATTCGAGCTTCTAATGGAATTTCTTTACCGCTTTTGCTTATTCCTAGTTTTATTGTTTTGGAATTGTAATCATCAATTTTACCCGGATATCCACCGCCACCCCATCGTTCATGGTGATTCAGTGCGATATTGCATGCCATTTTGTCCAGGCTGGATGTTGTATGAATAAACAATTGTGCACCATAAACGGTATGCCATTTCATAATCGAGTATTCTTCATCAGTTAGCTTTCCTGGCTTTTTCAGAATTAAATCTGTAATTCCTACTTTGCCAACATCGTGAAGCATTGATGCCAGGCGAATTAAATCTTTGTTTTTTCGGATCGTTTTTATATCAACACCACGATTATAAGCGAGTTGCGTATAGATTTCAACGGAGTAACCTGCGACACGTTGTACATGAGTACCTGTTTCCGATGGATCTTTCAGTTCTGCCATTTTAACCATGCGTAAAATGAGCTCACGATTCATTTTGCCTCGTTCAATCGCAATGGACGCGTTGCCTGCAAAAAGGGGAACAAGCATTTGCGTCTCTTCTGAAAAAGGAATAATTTTATCTTTTTCTGTTTGTGCGTTGATTAATTGCATGACGCCAACGACATTTGAGTCAAAGTCTTTTAATGGAAGTGTATATATTGATCTTGTCTGATACCCCGATTTTTTGTCATAGGCCGGATTAAATTGATATGGTTTTGTTGGGTCAATGTTATAGGCATCCTCTATATGTAAGGGGTTACCACTCGTTGCAACATATCCAACTATCGATGATGTATTAATAGGTATTCTTACATCCATATATAAATCCGCATTCGTTTTATCTGCAGAAAATAAGGTGTCATTATGGACATAACTGAATTCCAAATGATTATCTCTTACCAAAAAGATTGATCCTGCATCAGCATTCGCAATTTTTCTGGACTCTAATAAAATTTTATCTAGAATTGCATCAACGTCTTTTAGGGCATTCAGTTCTTCAGTCGCTTTTAATACAGATATCAGTCGTTCGTTTGAGCATATGTTTGTAATCATTTTGGGCTCCTATGATCATTATGCGTCATGAAGAAACGCATTCAATTATAAAACTAATAATTTGCAATATATATGCCGTCAATAATATCCCCTTGCAATAAACATGTAAATTGAGATAAAATAATATGAGTGTAACCAAAATGGCCAAAATGGCCGGAATTTAAATTATCACTCACCATTTTTTGAACCAGGATTACGCTGAAAAAGATGAATAAGATGAGATAAACACTGTCTTTGATAACGAATGATGTCAAAAATCACTCGATTATTGCTTGTGTAAATCAATAAAAGATCTTAATATTAAGGATCAACGATGTATGAATACAAGAAAAACTTAACCGATAAAAAATATGGAAGAAGAATAACATGAATTGGACATTAAATAAAGATCATTACAACGTCCCGATTAAATCCTGGTGCGAGAAACCTGAAGAGAAAGCATTGGCACAGGCTGAAGACCTTGCATGCCATCCGGTTGTTTATCATCATGTTGCCCTAATGCCTGATTGTCATCCGGGGTATGGCATGCCAATTGGCGGTGTCATTGCTTGTAATAAAGCGGTTATTCCCAATGCTGTGGGTGTTGATATTGGTTGTGGTATGGGGGCTGTGAAAACAAATATTCATCTTACTGAAGAAACCAGTCGAAAGAAACTCCGAGAGATTGTTAATAATATCAAATCTCGTGTCCCTTGTGGAGAGGGAAAAAGTCATAAAAGCTTGCAGACCTGGGATGATTTAGATGAAAAGCTGGAAGAATTATCCGATAGGCCATGGCTTAATAAGCATACGAGACAACTGGCTCAAAAAAATCTTGGTACTTTAGGTGGCGGGAATCATTTTATTGAAATTCAAGCTGATACACATGATACCATGTGGTTGATGATTCATTCGGGGTCCAGGCACTTAGGAAATGTGATTGCAAAGTATTATCATCAGTTATCAGTTGAACTCAATACGAAATGGCATTCTGATATTCCCACAACAGAACTTGCTTTATTGCCTTCAGAAAGTGATGAAGGCAAATTGTATATACAAGACATGAATCTTGCTTTGGCATATGCCAGAGAAAATAGAAAACGAATTATGGATCAAGTAATGGCAGCATTTCAGGATATGTATCCCGACGCACGTTTTGATGAACCGATCAATATTCATCATAATTATGCGGTCATTGAGAATCATTTTGGTAAAAATGTCTGGGTCCATCGAAAAGGAGCGACATCAGCCAGAATCGATGAAGTTGGAATCATTCCGGGATCAATGGGGACGCCTTCATTTATTGTTAAGGGGCTTGGAAATCCGGAGTCATTTATGTCATGCTCTCATGGTGCTGGACGTGTTTATGGAAGAGGTGAAGCCTCAAAAAAACTGACACCTGAAGCATGTGACAAAGCGATGGCGAATATTGTTTATGATCGATGGAATAAAATTCGTAGGGGAAAAGCAAAAGGATTATATGATTTGGGTGAAGCGCCTCAAGCTTATAAAGATATTCATTCGGTCATTCATGCTCAGAATGATTTGGTTACACCAATTGTTACATTAAGACCATTGGCTGTTGTTAAGGGATGAACAATATTTGATCAAATAAATGATTAATGTTTGTTCCACAATTTTATTTTTCAATACAAAACTGTATTTGAACTAAATATATAGTAAGTAGAATTATGATTTATCGTATGATACTCATGCTTATCTTTTGTATCCTGTTGGGATTACCCATAAAGAGTCAGGCAACGAATATTGTCGTTGAGCTGGCTCAGATGTCAATAGAAGATTTGATGCAGGTCACAGTTTCATCCGTTGGTTTTTTTGATTTACCCCCTGAACAAGTTCCTGGGAGTATTCAGATAATAACGACACAACAATTAGAAAATTCTCCTGCCATCGGACTTGCAGATATGCTTGATTTGTATATCTCTGGAATTCATGTGGGTAATGACACTAAAAATGGGGCATCGTATGCTGTTCGGGGTATGCGTATGCCAGATAATTCAACCACTGTTTTTATGTTTAATGGTCAAAATATCAATAGCGCTGCTGGACTTGGATTTAATATGAATCTCGATTTACCGCTGCTGGGGGATATCTCACAGCTTGAAGTTATAAAGGGGCCCTGCGCACTGGTTCATGGAAGTGGCGCGATGAATGGTTTTGTTAATATTGTTCCCAAGAATGGGGCAGATCATCCTGGTGCATACTTAAATGTGCAATATGGAATTAAGGAACATCTTGCGAAAATAGAACAGGCATATGGATTATCTTATGGAAATGAGAATGATCTTTTTATCTATTTTGGTTTTGTTGACTCTGAAGGCTTTAACAGTCAAGAAAAATATGGCTTTGAAACAACAATAGATGATGGACAAAGGCGTACTTATCATTGCAGGTTTTTTGATAGCAGTTCGCGAATATCTGTGAACTGGAATCATCATGATTTCCATTTGACCTCATTTTTGTTGCATGATCGGGGGTCATCAAATGCGATGTATGGCTTTCTCAAAAGTCCAATGGAATATTATCAAGGATCCTTTTTTTCAAATTTATCATGGGAATCACATATTACGCCATATGAAAAACTTGAATGGAATGTTCCCATAATGTTCGGAGATTTGGGGTTGATTGGTGAAAATGTGGATTCAAGAAGAGCGCATGATGAGGGTGGTTCTGAGTCATATATGGGGTATCGATTGGTTCTAAAAACACATCGACTGCCGAATCATGCCATTGCTTTTGGGGGGATGTTTGGAAAACGTCATTTTTATGCTGGAAAATACTTTTTTGTTGATGATCCTGCAAGTGATGGTCGCCTCCTTGATTCTGATTGGCATGAAATGGGGGTTTTTTATGAAGATATTTTTCATCTAACTCAAAACTGGATTATATTATTTGGATTTCGCCATGATGTAATTGAAAATGAAGATTTTAATCTACCAGATTTTATTCATAACAAGCCCAAACAAACTGATCAATATGAACAAGAATACAAAGAAGTATCCACATTAAGACTGGCAACATCCTATCAGCTTTCACCTGATAATACTGTCAAATTATCATATCAGGAGGGGTATCATCAAACCAACATGTTTAACTATTATGAAGTTTTTTATGGCACAACAACGCTTCAAAATGATATGCAGTTTGAATTGATGCAAAGCCTGGAATTTAACTATACCCATGAGGAACCTGAATATGGATTGCAAGTTGGTGTAAATCTTTTTCTCAATAGTTATGAAAATTCCATACTGGTTAATACAAATATTCAGAACGAAAATAATAATTCTTTATATCCAGAACAGGATTTTTTATTTGATGATCTTTTTGGGAATGGACCGGATTTTGCTACACTGGGAGGAGAACTTGAAATGGATTGGAATATAAACTCACGTATTCATTTAAATCTGTCTTATGCATACACTCAGCCTGAAGATATAGATAAAGATGAGAATCTCAAATTATATGTTGCAAATAAAGATTGCACAAAATGGCTTACTTATCCAACCCATATTATGAAAGGAACCATTCGTCATAACTCATTTAATGATAAACTTTCATTCAATTTGCATGCAAGTTACCATAGTGCCATAGATGCGGCTTCAACCAGGAAGATGTCTCAGTATTATCCGCCAACGCTTAAAGTTCATGCAAGCGTCTCGCTAAAATTGACCGACCAGTTCACATTCCAAATTATTGGGCGAAATATATTTGATAATGATAATCCTCCGGTGGGCTTTCATTTTCATGAACCCTGGGAGGGAAACTTAGGGGAAGACACCCCGCTTGTATACATGAATCTGATCTGGAAGGAATAATATGAAATACATAATGATCATACCGGTTGTAACCTGTTTCGCAATTGTCATCGTCTTATTTATGGAAAGTCATCATCAATTGGCTTTTTCAAAATCAGCGACATCTTACGAGATCAAAGCGGCATTTTTAATTAAGTTTACCGATTATGTTCACTGGCCTGAAGATTCGTTTGAGAAAACGCCAGATCATTTTGTATTGGGCATTTTGGGAAGAAATGTTTTTCATCATTTATTGGATCCATTTATTGGAAAAACGATACAGGGCCGCACGTTCAGTGTGCGTCACTTTAAAGGTTTTCGTGAAATTTCATCTGTTTCTAATGTTCAAATGTTGTATGTATCACGCTCTGAGATACCTCACTTTAAAACGATATTTGATCGCTTGAATACACGAGGAATGTTAACCATTAGTGATACGCCTGAGTTTATTCAACATGGTGGAACCATTGTATTTGTAAAAAAGGGCAGTCACATTGGTTTTGAAATTAACCGAGCGTCTGAGAAGCGCGCCGGGCTAAAAATTTGTTCGGATTTACTCCAGCTCGCTACACGTGTGCATAATAAATAATTAAAAATATTTGTGTTGTTTTTGCGGTATTTTTATTTACAAAGGGACTCATAAAGCAGGCATATGATATTCGATAACTTATTTCGTAGATTGGTCAAAAATCGATCAATTCGTTCAAAAATTATGTTGGCAGTTGTTTCAACTAGTACCATAGCGGTGATATTTGCAGCCATGTCCTTTATTGCACTAGAATACATACTGTTTCATAAAGGTATCCATGAATTTAGTAGTACAATGGCAGAGCTGGTCGCTATGAATTGTGAAGCACCTTTGGATTTTGGTGATGCGGATGCCGCAAGGAGCAGGCTTAGCTCATTCAAAGTTGCCAAGGATGTCTTATCCGCCTGTGTGATTGATCAACACGATCATTTATTTGCGAGATACCACAGAGAAGATCTAAACCCAAATGAACCTGATTTGTTTTCAAAAGCGCTTTTCAAGGATCATCTTGAAGAATCCATAAATTGCACGGATTATACGCTTCGAATGCATATATTCCAGCCAATTAATATAAAAAATAAACAAATCGGCATGTTATATGTTCAGGTTGATATGACCGATACCATCTATTTGGTAATGATGTGCCTTGCGTTTGCAATAGGTGTTATTGGGATTGCCTTTTTTCTTTCCATTTTTTTATCTCGTCATTACATGGAAGTTATTTCAGGACCGATCGTTCATTTAGTTGATGTGGCGCGAACAGTATCTCAGGACAAGGATTATGCCATTCGTGCAACCAAATGTGATGATGATGAACTGGGCAAGTTGATTGAATCTTTCAATAGTATGCTTCATGAAATTCATATTCGCGACCAGGAACTGGAGTCTCATAAGCAAGATTTGGAAGAAAAGGTTGCCAACCGAACAGAGGAATTGTTAGCACTGAATAAAGATTTGGAGCGTGCAAGGAAAGAAGCTGATGACGCCAATCAGGCGAAAAGTGAATTCTTAGCCAATATGAGCCATGAAATACGTACACCCATGAATGCAATTCTTGGATTTACTGAATTGCTGACGAGAAAAATATCAGGTGATGAACAAAAAAGATGGCTTCAATCAATATCATCAAGTGGTAAGACGTTGTTAAGTTTGATCAACGATATATTAGATTTATCTAAAATTGAAGCGGGTAGAATGATGTTGGATTTCAGGCCAGTGAATCCGCGCTCTATTTTTAGTGATATTATAAATATTTTCAAAACAAAATGTGAAAAGAAGCAATTGACATTTGAAACTGAAGTGGCATCAGATTTAAATGAAAGTCTTGTTCTTGATGAAACACGTTTGCGGCAAATTTTATTCAATATTGTTGGCAATGCCATTAAATTTACAGAAAAAGGTTACATTCGATTGTCTGTTCGTCAGCAGTATTCAAAACCGGATAAGAGTGCGTTGGATCTTATTTTTTCAGTTGAAGATACGGGGATCGGAATTCCTGAAGATCAGCAAAAGATTATTTTTGATGCATTTCGACAACAGGTTGGTCAAAGCCATGCAAAATATGGCGGTACAGGCTTGGGCCTCGCAATTACGCGTCGTTTAGTAGAAATGATGGGCGGGCAAATTCAATTAAAAAGCGTATCTGGAAAAGGAAGCACATTTTCTATTTTGATAAAAGATGTTGCGGTGGCATCAGTTGTTCCCAAAATGACCCGTCCGGTTCTTGAATTGGCAGATATTCAGTTTGTCCATGCGACCATCTTGAGTGTTGATGATATTGAAACCAATCGGTTATTACTCAAAGATTTTCTTTCACCTTATTCATTGAAAATTGTCGATGCTGAAAATGGGGAACAGGCAATAGAAATGGCCAGAAAAGTTCGTCCACAGTTAATTTTCATGGATATGAAGATGCCAGTAATGGATGGTTATACCGCAACTAAAGCAATAAAGGCAGACAAAGATTTAGCAACTATTCCAGTTATTGCACTAACCGCTTCGGTCATGAAAGACAATATTCATGAAATAGTTGCTGCTGGATGTAATGATTTACTTCAAAAACCGGTTGGCTCCGAGGATGTTATTCGGATGTTGATGAAATATCTTGACTATCAAAAGATATCAGAAATAGAGGAAGATACGTTTGAAAAACCTGAGCTCCCTGATGACTCTGTCCACAAAGAATTGCCTGAAAAGAATTCTCAAGAACAAATAGACGCACTCATCCAAGAGTTAAAAGGCGACCTTTTCAATCATTGGAAACAAACCAGGGACCAATTTATTTTTACTGATATTGAAACATTTGGTCAGACAATGATTGCTCTAGGTGAAAAATTTCGTGTGACCATGGTAAAATCATGGGGACAAAAATTGGTTGACCAGGCAAATAGTTTTGATATGGAAGCCTTACCTGAAACCCTCGCTGCTTATTCGGAATTAATTAAAAAATTGGAATCTATGGTAACTGAGGAATAACTCTGGAGCGTATTTCAGAATAAATGTAATGACGCGATCAGTGGACTTTCTGTTTGTTTTCATTTGTTTTCCTGTTTTTTTGGGAATACGCCCGTCCTGTTAATTTTTTACGAAAATTCAAACTTATAAAAAATGTTAAGCTTGTGTTAAAGGATGATGAAATAATTGTTAATGCCCTGAGATCGGTGTTTCCTTCATTAAACAATATAAAAAAAAATAAAAGATAACAAATAGGTACAACCAGAAAAGGCGGTGACATAATTTTAAAAAAAAAGTACTTGACATTAAGACCTTTTTCTTTATTATTCATAAGTTATAGAAATATCGTAGATGTAAATTAACCAAGCAACGTTGCAACGTTGCAACGTTTGTTGAAATTGTGCTTAATTGATCTTAATAGCAATTTCAAATGCTTAAACGTAGGAGAGATTATGAAAAAATTAATTTTGTTGGTATCAATCATATTATTCTCATCAGTATCAATCGCACAGACACTTGAGGATATCAAATGGTACACAGAAGAATACCCGCCTTACAACTATGTGAAAGATGGAAACACACAAGGGATAGCTGTGGATTTAATTTTAGAGATTTGGAAAAAGCTAGGTTTGAATAAAACAGTTAAAGATATTAAAGTTGTTCCTTGGGCAAGGGGGGTTAAAATGATCAAAACCAAACCGGGTACTTGCCTTTTTTCTACAACATTAACCAATGAGCGAAAAGATGTTTTGGGATGGAAATTTGTTTATCCCATCCCACTCGCGAATGAGGAACCAGAAAATCATATCATTGCAAAGAAGAATAAAAAAATAATGTTTGGTTCCATAGATGCTTTGAAAGAATATAAAGGGAAGTTTGGTGTTGTTAGAGGAGATCTTGGTGAAGGTTTATTAGTGGAAGCAGGCGTCAATTCAACAAAGCTTGATAAAGCTGCAAATTCAATTAGTTTAATTAAAAAACTCGATATTGGCAGGTATGATGTTATTTCATACTCTTTTGCAACTGCTTCTACAAAAATGAAAGCAGTTGGAATAGATCCTTCACATTATGAAATTGTTTTTTCATTTCCTTCAAAACAGATGGGATATGCATTCTATCATAGTACAGATGCTGCGATATTAAAAAAAATGCAAGATGCTCTGGATTCATTACATTCTGATGGAACAGCGGACGTAATCAGAGTGAAATATATTAGAAAGTAATCCTTAATTTCATATGAATTTCTCATTTTGTTCGGGAAAAAACAATACGATTCAATTCGTTCTAAATATATTTAATTGAGACAGTAATTACATTAAAGCGCGAAGAGGCTTCATAAGCGAATTAACTGTCGTGACATTAAACGTTTCATGCTTAATAATAGCGAACTCAAAGATTGAGTTAAATGAAGGAGGAATTATGAAAAAAATTGTCTTGCTTGTATCTCTTGTCTTATTTTCATTGTCATCAGTATGTACCGCTCTTACGCTTGAGGACATCAAATGGTACACAGAAGAATACCCGCCTTATAATTATGTGGAAAATGGTAACTTAAAAGGGATATCTGTTGATTTACTTTTAGCTGCATGGAAAAAAATGGGTTTAAATAAAACCGCAAAAGATATTAAAGTTGTTCCCTGGGCACGTGGGGTTAAAATGGTAAAAACGAAACCAGGCACCTGTCTTTTTGCTACGACGATAACCAGTGAACGAAAAGATGTATTGGGATGGAAATTTGTTTATCCGATTCCTCTTGTGAATGAAGAACCGGAAAATCATGTCATTGCAAGAAAAGATAAAAATATTTCTTTTGACTCCATTGAAGATTTAAAAAAATATAAAGGAAGATTTGGTGTGGTCAGGGGTGATGTGGGTGAAGGCTTATTGATTGGTGCAGGTGTTAATTCTGCGAAACTTGATAAAGCTGCAAACCCGGTAAGTCTGGTCAAAAAGTTAGATAAAGGGCGATATGATCTTATTTCATACTCCTTTACAACTGCTTCAACAAAAATGAAAGCAAATGCCATTGATCCTAATAAATTTGAAATTGTTTTTGCATTCCCACCCAAACCAATGGGGTATGCGTTCTACCATAGCACTGATCCCGCTCTCCTTAAAAAAATGCAGGAAGCCCTTGATGCATTACATTCCGATGGTACTGCTGAAAAAATCAGGTTGAAATATTTTAAAAAGTAACATCGGCACCGACAACTGACTTTT
>Ga0272440_1002651_pt1 | contig 13787 bp, 14 predicted proteins | sample SSMMMBAug17_FD_192440 | JGI IMG/M metagenome (GOLD analysis project Ga0272440, IMG submission 192440) | Marine sediment archaeal communities from Little Sippewissett salt marsh, Falmouth, MA, United States - SSM-MMB-Aug17 | ecosystem: Environmental > Aquatic > Marine > Wetlands > Sediment ...
GCTATAAACATTGAAAGTATTCCTTCTGAAGAAACAATAAATGTTAACAAATAGATATCAGTTGTTATTGAAATAGGAGATGGAAATATGATAACGAATTCAATATATAAGCAATATTATCTAACGTTCGCTATAGTTTTAATATTGTTAATTAATTCATGTTTGAACACTTCATACATTACTGAAGATAAATCAGGTATAGTTAAATACCTTGATACTGAAAATTATTTGAAAAGAAAGCCCCTTATCTCAAAAATTAACTCAAAAAGCTACTCTATTGATCAAAAGAATCAAATGTATTTTTTAGATAAATTACCAGAAAAAAATAAAATTATAATAAAGTTAACAAAATGCTTACAATGTGTTGAATATAAAGCAGATGAGTATGTGATTAAGAAAGTTTATCGGGATACATTTCCTATTATTAATGATACAATGAAAGCCTCATTATTCAATCCAATTTTTATTCTCAGTTTAGCCTTTTATTTATCAGCCATGTATTCATTGAATATATATTCTAACACATTAATAATGTCTTCTGAATTATTATTTGGCAAATTACATATTAAAGACATTCCATATGAAATTGGTCAAATTATAATAGTTCCTTTTGGAATAAAAAAAATCAAGACGATCGACAAAAAAAATAAAAATCATATTAAAACTGGCAAGACTAAATGGAAAAATTTTTCTTGGAAAAATGGAAAAATTAATGTTATAGTAAATAATAAAACTTATATGTTTACAGCGGATTCTGAAGGAGTAGTAACAATAAATATCATTGATTTATTGAAAAAGATTGATATTAATTCAGAACAATTATCAATTAATATTATAAGTGACAATGAAGGAACAAAAGATTCAAAAAAAATTGTTCTAAATGATTATATTCTTTCCAAACTTGAACCCAAACTTGCTGATATGAGTTATGGTACTTCATTGTTGGCTCCTTTTATAGAAGCGGATTTGGAATTAAAATATAGCCAAAAGTTTTCTTTAAATAATGGCGATAATGACATTTTAATCATTAAAGTTATAAATAGTGGCAAAGGCATTGCCTATCAGTTTAAAGCAATAATAAGAAGTGATAATAAAATTTTTGATGGTAAAGAATTATTAATTGGTCGTTTGAATAGTGGACAAACTAAAAGTGTTCGATTTCCATTTCAAATACCTAAAGATAACAAACAATCTAATATTAAATTGATAATTTCTTTTTTTGAAACAAATGGCTATATTCCAAGTAAAATATTTAAAATTATCAATATAGAGGTCAATAAAGAATCTAGCAAAAATTGAATGTGTAAAGGGTGAGTATGCGGTTAAAGAATTTCAAACCAATAAGGTAGATGACATAGAGGTGTAATCTGTACTAAAAGCTCTTCAATTAACTTGGCCACTATTTTTTAATTTTTAACTTAACTTGAGCGGTCTTAGTGAAAAAACAACGAACCAAGGACGCATTATTTCTTGTTGTAATTAAAAAAAAATCAACCTGTAAAAAGTTTACTTCAGACACTGTGCTAATGGAACGATTAGTATTATTGACTTATTAATCAAATAGTTATAGATTCATAAACATTATAAGTTATTATAATGAGTAACAGTTAAGGGGCAAACGATTCAAATAATAAACAAATTAACAATTAACAATCAATAAGTAAAAATATCAGTAATATATGCAAAAGTCATTAAGCTCATATAAACAATTAATTGCTAAAATTTTTATAGGGTTTTTATTTTCATTAATAATCTTCCAAACGAGTTGTACCAACAATAATGCAATTATTATTAATAAAAATTCAATTAAAAAACCTCATAAAGAGCATATTACATCAATTCTTCATAATGAAGTCCTTAAAATTAAAAAATTTGATATTTCAAAACACATTATTAATACATTTAAATTACATGCAGTAAAAGAACAAATATTTTGTCTTATTTTTTGCGATGATACAAATGATATTATAAAAATTATCGAATTAAAAAAAATAATTACAAAAATAAAAGAAATATTAACAAATAGAAATATGCGGACAGTTTCATTTTCGAAAAAAGACAATGATTCGATAATTAAAGACAAAACGATAATTTTATTTAACCAATTTCGAGATTATATAAAAGAGGGGTTTGCAGAAATTATTGATAATCCTAACTTTATAGCAAAGACAAACAACATTTATACTCTGATCATAACAAATAATAATTATTTCATTACAAGAGTTCCTGATATTTATTTAAAAAATCAAAAAAAGGAAAACATAATTATTTCATATTTTTCAACAACAACTTTGTAATATTGAGAGGATTTTTTATGATAAACTTTTTTATTTTTAACAAAAAAAATATTATGTATATTTGTTCTTTTATTTTGATATTTACACCTGTCAATTTATTGCTCGAATCTAATGCAACAGATTTAGATTCATCAGAACAAATGTCAATGATGGAGCAAATGAGTAATACCATTCAAACATTGCAGAAAGAAAGTGAAGATTTAAAGAAATATAATGAAGAACAGGATAAAATTAAGCAACTTTCACATATGTTCAATGAACTTGAATGGATTATCCAAAAAAATGCAGCATATATCAAAGATTGGGGAACCAATTATGATTGCCTTGTTGCTAAAGAATCTGTTTCCATTTTAGATAAGGATATTCAACAATTAATAACTCATAGAGATAAAGTTATATCAGAATGTAAAGACGTTGATCCAAATAGGCTTCCGAGTGTTTATCAACTCTGTAAGGATAAAATGAAACATTTGAATAATACTATTAAAGAATATGAAGGTATAAAAGAAACTTTTAAATCAAAATGCAAATGAATAAAAAAAAGGAAAGATGATGTTAACTAAAATAAAACTATTTCAATTAAGTACATTTCAAATTATACTCGTTTATATTTTTGTATCTGTTGGAAATATTTCGATTGCAAATCCACTTGAGGAATTCAAACCTATTTCAACAGGTACCCAAATGTCAAGTGGTACCCCAACACATGCTCCTTTAGATCTTAAGAAACTTGAACAAAATGTTGATGAAACAGCCAGAAAATTAAAAGAGTCATCTGAGGAGATAAAACGAATTAGTAAACAAATTGGGAATTATGATCAATTTGTTAAGGTCGCAGGAGAATATTCAATGATGGCTGCTGAAATTACAAATAGCTATAGAACATTTTTATACTCGATTAAAGATTTAGACAGTCGTTGTCAGGTTACAAAGGAACAATATAAAATTAAAAAGCATAATAGCCGATTTCCTAATCTTTATTCAAGAGCGGCTTATGAATGTGAAAAACAAGTAAAAAAGCTAACTAAAGAAGTACAAAAATTTGGTGTTGAAGTTAATACTATTATCGAAACAGCAAAGCAAACTAAAGAAGCTGCTGAATATGCCTTAACAGAAAAAGGAAATCTAATGGCACAGAAAATGGCACTTGAAAAATGCGTGGAATTAACCAATTCAATTAAAAATATTAAGGAAAAAGATGCTCGTCTTTTGCAAATTAATAAATCAATGGAGTAAGAAATTTCTGTTACTGTTTAAAAAAATAATTTAAAGAAATTAAGAATAGTTATAAAGGAGAATTGTAATGAGATTCACAATTATTGGATGTTTTATCGTTTTATTAAATATTTCATCAATTGTTTTAGCATATGATGATTTTGATGGTCTTAAGAATTTTGATAATGAAATACTACAAGTGATTAAGTCTAATTCAGCAATACAAAAAGAGAATTCTTATAAAAAAGCAAAATCAACATATAATTTATTAATCGCTTCGCTAGCTTCTCGGGATTTTAAAAACGCAGTGAATTTGAGAGAAAGAATTCTTTCTTCATTAGAAACAATTCCATTAAATAAAAAAATAGAAAAATTTGATGAACTAAGAGTTGTTACGTTGACTATGGATACAATTTTCGAACTAAAAAAATTAACGATAAAAACTGATCCAAGCAATTTTAAAAGTAAGAGAGTTGATGCTGGTGATAAAAGAGCCTTAAGTGATATGTATGATCTACTATGGGATAGCTTGCTTAGTTATGCAGAAAATAAAAAAGAAAAAATCGAATTTACGAAGCTTTCTAACGTTGACAGAAGTGAACGAATAATTGATCAGCTTGTTGGGCCTTCAAAAGGTAAGGTTGCTATTTTGGAGCTTATTGCCAATACGAGAACTAAAACCTATCGTTGGAACAATTTAAACTATGTGAAAATTGATCCTCCAATAATCTCATCATCAGGCCCTTTACAATTTAATATTTCACTTGAAAAGAAAAATATTATTTTATTGATTGATGGTAATAAACTATATCAGAACATTTTGGATAATGAAAATTGGTTTTTGGCAAGTTCAATCAAAGCGTCAATTATAATAAAAGACAATAATTGGAATGATTATATAAGTATATCGAAGCTCTTTTTTGGCAAAAATAATATATATGTATTTCATTCTAAAAATCCAACATTCAAAATTAAGGCTATTGATCCACATTCATCAAGTAAAATTTGTGAGTGGAACCTTTCAAAATTTATTGATGACTCAGAAAGTTACCTAAAAAATGTTATGAATCAGATTATTGATTCTGCTTCGTATGGTAAATAAAGATAAAAGCTATAACATTATGAAATTGATTAAAATTAACAAAACATTTAAATGTTTGAAAAAAAAATTCATTTTTATTTTATTTTGTACGTTTATGTTTAGTCAATCATCTCATTTATATTCAAGTGAATTAATTTTTCAAAAAACCTATAATGATGCAAAAGTATTGTTAAGAAATTATAGAAAATGCTTAGGGGATAATTACTCTGAATATGATTATAAACAAAAAATTATTACTCAATGGTTTAAAGCTTTCACAGATAACCAAATATTTCAGAATAGTAATGATATGATACCATTGCTAACAAAAGATATTCAGTCAGAATTAGCCTTGTTAATTCTTTATCCTTTGGAGAATAAGAATATGCTTAAATGTTATCATATTGCATATTCAGTTTTAGATAAGATGTATTATCAATATGATTTGGGAATTGAATGGTTGAATGAAACCGAACATTTTTCGTTAATTTCTAATGAAATAAATGAAATCAATAATTTAAAAGACAATTTAAAAACAAAAATAGATGAAGCAAATAAAAAATACGAAGAAAGCATAAAGCTTTTAGACTCAGAATAGTTTACTTCATATTATAGGGTTTTTCATGTATAATAAGACCAATATATTAATCGTTTTTATTTTTTTTATTATTTCACTAGTGATAACAGGCTTGTTTTTTGAAATGGTTCTTCGAATGACAATGTTTGACATAGATACAACGAAAACAAATAATCATTCTATTAACAAAAAAACAAATAATCAACATTTAGTTGTTAAAGAACAAAAAACAAAAATTAAGAAAAGGCAAACAGTCTGCAATTCCTTTTATTACGCAATAATAGAAAGGTCTAAAGATACAGCTTGTGTGAAATCAGATTCACCCGCTTTACTGGGTCCACCACAAAAAATTATTGAGCATAAACAATTTATTCAAAATGAATTAATATCTGACAATAGCTTATGTGACTGTCTAAAACTTCAAAAAGCATACAAAAATCCATATATTCCTGTAGAGAGGATGGATGAAGTTATAATTAATGAAACGCTATATCCCATTAAAAAATGGGTTTGTGGTGATAGGTGTATAAAGAAAGATAATTATTAAATGATTGATTTATACCTGATAAAAGTTTTTCAACAACCAGGAGTTGCATGGATATATGCAACTATATATTTTTGCCTTGCCATTCAATTAACTCTTTTTTTTACTGTTATTTCCTCATACAAGAAGAGTTCATTAAAATTGGTATTCCAAAAAATGAGGAACTTCTCAGAATGGGCAATCAATGTTCCACCAACATTGGGCGTATTAGGGACAATAATAGCTATGGCAATTGCAATTGGTGGTAAGAGTGCAATGAACTCTCCTGAGGAATTTATGAAAACATTCATGCAAAATTTTCAATCTGCTGTTACAACAACTGTTTTAGGCGGAATTGTATATACCATCAATTTACTTCTCAGTTCATTTATGGAAATGTTTGAGGATTAATTATTTATATTTTTTTTAAGTTTATGAAGAAAATTAAACGATATCCACAATTTGTACTAATGTTGGATTTATTGATGTTAGTTCTTTTTGTGTTAATAAGTATAACGAGTCATGAACAAAAAGGAATACGTTATCATTTTATTGGTGATGAACCGCCACCGGAAAGTTATCTTATACATTACGACCTCCCTAAACCAACAATGCATTACGACGATTCAATCAATGAATGGATAGAGAGTAATGGTATTATTGACCCTGTGAATACCACTTTTATTAACTGTGAAAATATAGAAGCTTATGCACAATATCTTGATCAAATAGAACTTAACTCTGGACAACTCATAATAGGTATGTATGGAAAGATGGCAGATAAAGTAAAAGACTTTATTTTTAATACTTGCAGCAAGGAAAATTGTGATAAACTAAATATATATATAGATTCAGAAGGTCAAATATTTACAAAATAACCTTAAATTATTATCGAATGAACCAAACATTCATGTATTATTTTGGGTTATTAATAATATGCTAACAAACATATTAAAAATATACATTAACTGTATGTATGATCTTAAATTCAAACCTAAATTTTTTAATGATAAAAAATAAATAAAGGAAAGAAAAAATGGAAAATGATTACAATGAAAATGATTTATTTGTTGAGTTTGCTGATAATCCAGACCCAAGATGTCCGTGTATCTTACTATTAGATGTTTCATCATCAATGACTGGAAAACCAATAGAAGCTCTTAATGAGGGATTAAAAACTTTTCATGAAGAAGTTACCCAAGATGAATTAGCATCAAGAAGGGTTGAGCTAGGAATCATTACTTTTGGCTCAGGAGTTGATACGATTCAGGATTTTGTTACTGTTGATCAATTTAATCCCCCAACCCTGACAACTTCTGGCACAACTTCAATGGGAACTGCTATTAAAAAAGGTTTAGATATGATTGCTGATAGAAAAGAAATTTATAACAACAATGGAATTGCTTATTATCGTCCCTGGCTTTTTTTAATTACAGATGGTCATCCAACTGATGAATGGGAAAGTGCTGCAAAACGTTTAAAAATTGAAGATGAACAAAAAAAAGTTGCTTTTTTTGCTGTTGGCGTTGAAGGTGCAGATATGAGTAGACTTGCTAAAATATCACCACCATCAAGAGTTCCACTTAAATTAAAAGGATTGAATTTTTCAGAGATGTTTGTCTGGCTATCTACCAGTCTAAGATCTGTTTCAAGTTCTACACCTGGTGATCAGGTTCCCCTTTCTACACCAGAAGGTTGGGCAAGCGTATGAACAACAAATCTTTTTGGCAATATACAGGTTTATCTGTAATAGGAACTGGACATCTAAAATCGAATAAACCATGTCAGGACTCACATGATTTGAAAGTCATTAATCGATGGATAATTCTGGCGGTTGCTGATGGTGCTGGTTCAGCAGAACATTCTGATTCAGGTTCGAAAATAGCTATAGAACAATCAATGAAAACTTTAGAATCAGAATTAGTGAATATAGGTGATAATGATACTTGTGAATCTTTCTTAAAAAATAGTTTGCTGAAATCAGCATCTAATGCACATAAAGCACTGCTTGAGTATTCTGATAATAACAAGATTGAACTAAAATCGCTTGCAACAACTTTGCTTTTGACGATTGCTAATGATAGTTACATTGCTGGGTGTCAAATTGGTGATGGACTTATTGTATACTCACAAGATTTTGATGGCCTTCCATTATTATTAATAAAACCAATGCATGGTGAATATATTAATCAAACTGAATTTATTACAGATAAAAAATATATGGAAAAAATACAAGTTGTTGTTAAATCTCTTTCAGTTGCCTGTATATCTTTATCTAGTGATGGTCTTGAAAATCTGGCATATATATACAAGACAAAAGAAGCTCATCCTCCTTTTTTTAAACCTCTTTTTAATTTTGTTTATAAAACTGATAATTCAGATAAAAGAATAGCTCAGCTAAAGGGTTTTTTAGAAAGTGATCAGGTATGTTGCAAAACTGATGATGATAAAACTTTACTAATTGCTATAAGAAAAAAAGATGAAATATAAATGTGTAAATAGAAACAAGTGTATTCATATTGATCAATTGATCGGGACAGGTGGAGAAGGAAATGTACATAAAATAAAAGAAAATAATCAAGAACTTGCAAAAATCTACCATAAATCAAACCTGCAAACAGAAGATAAACTAAAAAAAATGGTAAGTAATCCACCTGACGACCCTACATTAAAAATAAAACACATTTCTATTGCCTGGCCGATTGATATTTTAGAGAATACAAATGGTAGTTTTTCAGGTTACTTGATGCCAGCTATCTCAGACTCATTCCCTTTTTCAACAATATACAACCCTAAAGCAAGAAAATCAATATTTCCAAATTTTAATTATCAATATCTTGTTAGAACTGCTATCAATATTTGTTCGGCAGTGTCAGCTATTCATAATAAAGGCTACATCGTTGGTGATATGAATGAAAGCAATATTCTTGTACAACCAACAGCTTTAGTAAGTTTAATTGATACAGATTCATTCCAAATAGGTAAACATAGGTGCCACGTTGGAAAGCCTGAATATACACCACCTGAACTACAAGGAAAAAAAATTTCAACTATAGATAGAAAAATTCAGCATGATAATTTTAGCCTGGCTGTTTTGATTCATCTTTTATTAATGAATGGGCTCCATCCTTTTTTTGGAGTTGGCAAGCAACAACAATTAGAAGAAAGAATCAAAAATTGTTTGTGTCCTTACAAACCAAAAGGCCCAAAGCCACCTCCTTCAGCAATACCATTATCAACATTAACTCCTGAACTACAGCAATTGTTTGTGAAATCATTTGTTGATGGTCATGCTAACCCCAAAGTCAGACCATGCGCTGATAAGTGGATGAAAGTATTAAATGAAAGTGAAAAAAAGCTTACTGTCTGCTCAAAAAATTCTGAGCATTTCTATTTTGGCCATTTAAATGAATGTATTTGGTGCAAACGAGAAAACACATTAATGCAACACCAAAGACCATTGAAGGCTGCTAAGCCAAAACAAACAAACATGTTATCTCGAAAAACGCCTTCATTTCATAACACTCATCCAAAACTTAATATTCCTTTTCAAAATCAATCAAGAGTAAGATCTTCAAAGAATTTCTACCCATTGCCAGTGATAATCTCAATAACAATACTATGCCTAATTTTTTTTTGCTACAAATATATAAATGGTAGAAGTGAAACTTCAATGCAGCCAGATTTTGATTATAAACCTATTGAAGAATTTAATCAGTTATTTCCCTCAAAAAAGATTTCAAATGTTCACCAAAAATCAGAGAATTCCCCTCCCGAAAATAACCCCAAGAAGGTTACTCCTTCAAATAACGATTTCACCAAATATAATGCTATAGATGATTTTTGTCATTTATTCCCTGACAAATGCATTGATGGCAAACTTGAAAAGTCATTTAAAAAAAATAAAATTAATCAAATAATTGTTAAAGAGATTACAAAAGAAACAGTTGTCAATAAAAAAGACAATCAAAAAACAGAGAATGATTCATCCAAACATAAAACAAAGAATATGCCTCATTCAACTGAAGATTTTACCAACTATAATGCCATAGATGACTTTTGCCATTTATTCCCTGACAAATGTATTGAAGGTAAAATTGAAAAGACAAATGATATTATTCAGCAACAAGCAATTGATAAAGAAAAATCAAGAAAAACAAATCTGAATGTACAAGCTGTTAAACAAGTTGATCAGTCAGTTATACCTGATAATTTGAATACTAAAACCGATAACTTTTTAAATTATGATCCTTTAGATGATTTTTGTCGATTATTCCCTGATAAATGCAAAAATGATAATAAAGAAAAAAAACATAATAGATAGATAATATTATGGTATTTTGAGTAATTGTTGAATATTATAAGAAAACGAAAAGGATATTTAATTATGAACACTAAAAAGGATAAGGAAGTCAAACAAAAAGTTGAAGAGTGTGTTCAATACGCACGATCAGCACAGCAATTTAGAAAGATGTTAAATGATAGAGGATTAGATGTTCATAGGCTTTCATCAAATTATTATATTGTAAAAGATTCTAAAAGAATGCAATTATACAAGCATCAAATTCCAAAAGTTTTTTCTGATGATCTTGAAAAATTGCATAAAAGAAAGCAACAATTAGAACAAGTGAAAAGTAAAAAAATTAACCGATCAAAAGAAATGCAAATTAAATTATAAATTGATCAACTATTACATAATCATGATATGACATATGAATATAAAAAATGACTTCATAAAATTACTTTCTATTTTTTTAAAAGTTATGTATTATTTCGTGAGATCAATCTTCAAATTCATTGCTGTAATATTTGTGTGGATGTTTAATTTTAAAACAAGAAAAATACATGGTTCTGCAAAATGGGCTGGGCCGATTTTAAAGAAAAAACTTTTAAATTTATCAAATGATGGATTAGTGATTGATGGCATCAACAGAATCAATTTAGAGAATTCTTTCAGGCATTGCGCTATCATCGCTCCAACAGGTGCCGGTAAAACAAGCAGTTATATCATTCCAAATGTCCTTCAATTAAGCCATTCAATGGTTATTACTGATCCTAGTGGTGAAATTTATACAAATACATGTCAAACCTTATCTCATAAAGGTTTTGATATAAGATGTATAAATGTTCAAAATTTTTCTAAATCGCATTTCTATAATCCCTTATCTCGGGCTAATACAGAAACTGACGTAAAAAAACTAACTGAAATATTAATTAGAAATGCATATAAAAAAAACGATAACAATGGGCAAGAATTTTGGAATAATCAGGCAAAGTCAATTCTAAATATAATTATTCGAGTTGTTCTAAAAGAAGCACCTAAGTATAGAAACTTATACAATGTCAGACAATTACTGAATATGTATGGTTTAACAAAATTTGAATCCATTGTTCAAAACAATGCAGATAACAATACTTATAATGAATTCCTTGGATTTGAAAACCAGGATGAAAAAGTTACATCTGGCGCTATATCAACAGCAAAAGCCGCACTTGAACCTTTTTCAGATACTAAGTTATGTCAAATGACATCAAAAGAAACTTTACAATTTGAAGATATCAGAAATAAGCCTGTTGCAATTTTTTTGATTATTCCAGAACATGAAATTCGATACTATTCATTTTTGTGTTCATTACTGTATTCTCAACTATTTAATTATTGCTCAAAAAATTTTAGCAAAAATATGTTACCAGTCTTTTTTTTGTTAGATGAATTTGGTAATATAGGCAATATACCTGATTTCGAAACTTATATTACAACACTTAGAAAAAGAGCCTGCTCCATTTCAATTATATTGCAAGATATTAAGCAAATAAAAAAAAATTATGGTGCTGATTCTGACTCCACAATTATCAATGGAGGTTGTACCGGAAAACTTTTTTTTTCAGGATTGGGTATTGAAACATGCAAATATGTAGAAAATCTACTCGGAAAGCAAACTATTTACGATTTTGATATTTCTGGAAAACGTCAAAAAGTTGGCAGAAGTCTTTTAACTGCTGACGAGATAAGAAGAATGAAAAAAAATGAAGCAATTTATGTTTTTGGGAACCAATCTCCTGTAAAACTAAAAATTACACCATACTATTAATATATATCATTTAATAAAACGAAGTATTCATAATAAACAAAATGGAATTTTATCATGAAATTTGAATTTAAAACCTTTTATATAATAATCTATATATTTAGTTTATTTAATCTTTTTATTGCCTGTTCAAACACCAATAATACTGCTGTTGATTCTCATATAAATAATAAGCCAGTAGAAGAACAATTATCTTCACCAACATCAGACTCAAAACATAGCGAAAAATTCATACGTAAGCCCATAATTGATATTAACACTTCTGGTGATACTTTCTACCACTCATTGAACAAAGGGGTTTATTATGTGTATGAAATAGATGCATTAGGCAATATTTCGAACATTTCATTAAAAATTATAGAAGTAGAACCAAACAAACAGGTGGTTAAAAAGATTTATTCCTGGGATCAAGGGCAGTTGTCAGCAACAATTAATAATGAATTTTCAAAAAAATTTATAGCTGATCCATATGGAAAAGTGGATATTAATGTACATGAACTGATACGACAATTAAAAAATATTCCAAAAGATTTTAACATCAAAATATATTTAACAGCAAAGATTGATAGCTTTGAAGTCTCAAAAACATTAGTCATTAGAAAATCTGTTTGGGTAAATTCTATTTGTTTGTCAGAAGAATCAGATATAAACATGAAAGATGGTAAACCAATTCTTGCTCCCTATCCAACATCTAAAATAAAACTTTTGTCACATACTGATTATATAATAAACAGCGGTGAAAGCGATATTTTTTTAATTAATGTTCATAATAAGGGAAAAGATAGCAATTATCAATTATCAGTAAAAACCAAAAGTAATTATGAAGAATTAAATGATATTGTACGATTAATTGGAAAACTGGCTCCGGATGAAACACGCAATGTTTGTTTGGATTTTACTATTCCAAAAACACAACAGACATCAGATATTGAAATAGATTTCAATTTTTTTGAACCTAATGGCTACAACCCCCCAAATAAAAAAGTAATTTTACACGTTAAAGGTAAAAAGCCACCTGTATTTCAATATGGATATTATATTGCAGATGGTGGTTCTGGTAACTCAATTGGAAATAATAATGGTATAATTGAACATAGGGAATCAATTGACATATATCTTTCTGTTAAAAATATTGGTGAAGCTGATGCAGAAAAGACCATAGCAAAAATTAAAAAAGTAGACCCTGATGATAATGGGTTGATACTCAATGTTGATGAGATTGATCTGGGTAATATTCGCCCAAACCATATTTCTGAGAACTTTTTCACAATTTCAATCCAAAATGGTTTTAAAAAGAAATGGATTGAATTAATTATAGTAATACAAGATAATGTTTTTCATTCAACAAAATCCGATACAGTATCACTACCTGTTAATAATTATATTAATGTTAAACCAATATCTGTGAACAATCAATATGTAGTCGCAAAACAACATGCAAATGTATATAGTAGTACAATGGATAGTAAAAATTATCTATACTCTCTAAGTGCAGAACGAGGAAACCCTATTATAGAAGCTATTGGTGAATTTAAAAAATGGTTGAAAGTAAGAATTTTGAATAAAGATTATGGATGGCTATCTAAATTTGATATTATTCTTTTTCCAGTTTCACCATCACCAAAGACATTAAAAACAAATCGTGTTTCAACTTATCTAAAAAAACCACCAAAGATAACTGTTATCAAGCCAGTACCTTTTAAAAAAATAATACCATATGGAAAGACATTATCATCAGAAGCTACTGTTAAGCCAGTACCTTATAAAAAAATAATAACAAATGGAAAGACATTATCATTAGAAGCTATTGTTAAAGACAAAAATAGATTAATAAGAATTTCTATATATTTGAATCATAGCCTTTTAAAAGACATCAAGTTTATAGCAACAAAAAAGCTAACAGCTAAGCAATTAAAGTATGAAATTCCATTATCTATAGGAAATAATGTTATAGAAATAAAGGCTGTCAATCAAGATAAAATATCAGATAATGTAAGTTTCTCTG
>Ga0272440_1002652_pt1 | contig 13784 bp, 13 predicted proteins | sample SSMMMBAug17_FD_192440 | JGI IMG/M metagenome (GOLD analysis project Ga0272440, IMG submission 192440) | Marine sediment archaeal communities from Little Sippewissett salt marsh, Falmouth, MA, United States - SSM-MMB-Aug17 | ecosystem: Environmental > Aquatic > Marine > Wetlands > Sediment ...
TACGTCTCTACAAACAAAAACCCCGAAACGAACAATATCAATAATGGGGAACTTATTTTTCGAGTATTCCTAAGTAACCGGTCATAAGTTTTCGGGTAGATGATAGTGTTAAATCCAATTACTAAATTATTTTTACTAATTGATTATAAATAATTGAATTAGATAGCAAATAAGCTGTATAAAACTAATAAATTAACATCGTCATATTTTACTTGTATCCAGAATATTAAATTTTTTTATCAAACATGATGTTCTATTTATTAATTCTTTTTCCTTTTTCTAACTTTAAAGTAGGGGTGAAAGAAATCATTTTATAGTATTTTCTCCAAATAAATAAATTTTTTTTAGTTATGAAATGACTTAGGATGCTCGGAAAATAACTTCCCCATTATTGATATTGTTCGTTTTGAGGTAAATGTACTGTAGAGACCTAGCATGCTACGTCTCTACACGAACTTATTTTTTTGTAAGATCAAGATAAAATGAGGATGTTAATATTTGAAAATGACTTATGACTTATTATTTAAAAGTATACAAAATTGCGCAACAATGCGCAATGCTAAAATCAACTTAATTGCGCATTATTGCACAATTAAGTTTAATAATTGTTTCATTAATTGATAAGAAAAGATGGCAATCGTTTTCCTGTTTTTTGATCAAAACCCCATTGCAACATTTTCTTCAATATTCAATCTCAATTCAGGTATTTTTTTAATCTGTTGAAAGGATTGCCATCAATGCCCGACTCCGGCCTGGACAAATTGTTTATTACCGGCGTTTCACCGGTTACAATGGATGATGTTACCAGTGGTTTTAATATTGGAAGCAATGTCAGTTTAAATAAAAACATTAATGAATTTATGGGCTTTACTGAAACGCTTTTCTTTAACACATTTAGAATTTCCAGCAAGAAATTTAAAAGACCTAAAGAAAAGCATAAAATCATAGACGTCCCCAATTACACTATCAACTGTTATTTGCACTCATAGAAAAAGTCTGGCAAAATAATTTCTTGCGCGTCAAACACAGCTTTTAAAACCTTATTAATAATTGATATGTATAAATTGGTCTTGTCAACATCAACATGAACAGAACGTATTCCTGATAAAAGCAAATATTCCATATTATATTTTTCATGTAATGCCTGTCCATGGTTATATCTGTATAGGTCTTGAATGAGCTGACGTTTTTTTTGTTTTAACAAAAACAAATAATCTTCCTGTTTATCTTGATGTTCAGTACAAAAATTTAACATATAACTCAAAATTTCATTCAATTGCCTGTCATTTAGAAAAATTTGTAAAATACGTGCTATAAAATCTGATTTTTGATCGGTCCAGTTCATTTTTTTATTGCGCAATTGAACGAAAATTCGCCATTTCTGTAAATTGTCTGTTGTCAAAACATCGCGAATATGTGATGGAATTTTTCGATTCAAATATAGCCGGTGAACAAAAGAGGTTATGATTTCAAAGGGAATATTGATAGACAACTGTTTGATGGGATGTTCAAATAAAATTGTAGCCGATAAATTGCTTTTGGATAGGCAATGAATCAAGTCAGCCACATCATTTTCCGACAGTCCTTTTACAGGTAAGAGTCGTTCGATTTGAATTTGAAACTTTTCATCAGGGGACAGAAATAAATCAAAAAATGAAATAGCTTCGTCTAGTTCATTGGCTAAAAAGTATCGGATCTCTTCATCACTATCAAGGCCATAGACATTCAATAAAAAATAACGAATATCCGGTTCTAATACGTTTTTTTGGCTTAATTTTGTATGAATGACATCAAATAGAGAACAAAGGGTAGACAATCGATCCATCCTTAACGTTTCATACGATCTTTTAATGAAACCACTTTTCCACTTTTGTCTGATTTATGATGATTATTTTTTTTAAGTGTTCGTTTTGAGGATTCTGGTTTTAAAACAACGACATCATCGTTGTCGTCATCATCAGAGGTCTCAGATATTACAGGCGCTTCCACCAGTTCAAGCCTCATTTTTTTACCACCCATTGTAAACGTTTCACCTTCAATATAAATATCTCTTAATATCCAGGTCACTGTTTGCAAAGGAAGTTGAAGCATCAAAAATGTGACATGATACCAGTCTTTTTTGTAATCGGGTGTTATGTCTTCGATGCGGGCAAATACAACAGGATTTTCTTCATAATATATTAAGACAACGTCTTTAATTGTGGCCATTATTGTTTCCTTCTTTTTTTTTATGATCTATCATGATTAATTCGCAAAAAATCTTGAATGGATTTCGTTTAAATGATATCTACCCCTTTTTTATACGTCAGGCTTGGATCATGTCAATAAAAGAATCATCCAATGATTCATATACAAGGAATTTTTTATATAATGAAGTTATTTGAAAATGACTATTCACTCTTAGATCAACCCGGGGTTACTCAATTTTTATTTCATCCAAGAAAAGATATGGCTCAGCCATCACTTGAGTCCCTGGACTGTTTTGTACCGGTTGAAAAAGAAATCACTGTTAATGTCCGATTTCACATGGATAAAAGTGACTCGCCGAATATTATTTTTTTCCATGGAAATGGCGAAATTGTAAGTGACTATGATGATTTAGCCCCTATGTACCATCAATTTGAATTGAATTTTATTGCAGCGGATTACAGAGGATATGGAAAAAGTACCGGGAATCCAACAGCATCATCAATGATTGCTGATGCTCATACCATTTTTAAATTTGTAAAAGACTGGCTCAAAAAGAATGATTTTGTTGGTCCGATCATTATTATGGGAAGATCGTTAGGCAGTGCCCCTGCATTAGAAATTGCAGCCAACTACAGTGCTGACATTGCAGGCTTAATTATTGAGAGTGGCTTTTCCAGCACAGTCAAACTTTTAAAACGATTAGGAATACCAGCAGCACAAATGGGAATTAGTGAGCAGCATGGATTTAATAATCTTATGAAAATTACTCATTTTGCAAAACACACATTGATTATTCACGCTCAGCATGATGTGATTATACCTATATCTGATGCAGAAAATCTTCAAAGCCATTGTGGGGCAAGATCTAAACAGTTTCAAATGGTTCCAGGCGCTGATCATAATAATATTCTGATGGTTGCTGGACGAACATATTTTGAAATGATTCAGGCGTTTACAAATAAAATTCAGGGTAAAAGGATCAAAAAGTTTTTTCGGAAAAAAAATCCTTGAATTGACAATCAAAAGAACAACTCATCTTAAGGAATCATTAAAATGAAAGTACAAATGTTAACATTTTTTATCATGTTATTTAGTCCGATCGTTGTATTTGCCAGTGGTGGTGGTCAGGAAATCCATATGGAATTTAGTCATTCATTGTATGGTTATCTATCGTTGGCTCTTTTTGTGATAGCTTATACGCTGGTAATTTTTGAAGAAAAATTACATCTCAGAAAAAGTAAGCCTGTTATTCTTGCCGCAGGTATTATCTGGATATTTGTGGCATTGTCATATGCCTCAATTGGCGATACAGAACATGCTCATTTTGCAATCAAGCATAATTTTGTCGAATATGCAGAGCTATTTTTATTTTTATTGGTTGCAATGACATACATTAACTCAATGGAAGAACGAAATGTCTTTCAATCGTTGCGAGCCTGGCTGGTTTCCAGAGGTTTTTCGCTTCGCGCTGTTTTTTGGGTAACCGGTTTATTATCATTTTTTATTTCTCCAGTAGCTGATAATCTGACAACCGCTTTGTTGATGGGGGCAGTTGTTATGGCCATTGGTCGGGATAATACAAAATTTGTTGCCTTAGCCTGTATCAATATTGTTGTTGCAGCAAATGCAGGCGGAGCTTTTTCACCTTTTGGTGATATTACGACCTTGATGGTTTGGCAAAAGGCAAAAGTTGAATTTTCTCAATTTTTTCTCATCTTTTTACCTTCAGTGGTCAACTGGTTGGTTCCAGCAGTGTTCATGCATTTTGCTATTGGTCAAGAACAGCCTGAACCACTTAATGAAGAAGTCACCTTAAAAATAGGTGCAAAACGTATTATTGTATTATTTTTATTAACCATCGTCACCGCAGTATCATTTCATAACTTTCTGCATTTGCCGCCTGCAAGTGGTATGATGTTAGGTCTTGGCTACCTGGGATTCTTTTCTTTTTATATCAGAAAACTTGAACACCGACTGGCCGACTATGAGGCTCCTTTGAATATCGATGAAGGCGATAGCCTTGTTGAATTGTTTGATTTATTTAAACGCATAGCCAGGGCAGAATGGGACACATTATTGTTTTTCTATGGGGTTATTCTTTGCGTGGGGGGACTGTCTCAGTTTGGTTATCTGATCATGGTATCTAACCATATGTATACAGGAATGGGGCCCACCTTTGCCAACGTTATGGTTGGATTTTTATCAGCAATTGTTGATAATATCCCGGTCATGTTTGCTGTATTAACGATGGATCCTGCAATGTCTTTGGGACAATGGTTATTGGTAACTCTCACTGCTGGCGTTGGTGGAAGTTTACTGTCAATCGGATCTGCTGCTGGTGTTGCACTGATGGGAACTGCTCGTGATATATATACATTCAGCGTTCATTTAAAATGGACTATTGTCATTGCATTGGGCTATGCTGCAAGTATTATCGTTCATCTCTGGTTCAATGCTTCACTCATGTAATTTAACAGTGAATTGGAGCCAATGAAAAAAAAGGAGCAAAAAAATGTCTCATGAAGATATCATTGATGGTATTTACGACGATGATGGAACTAAAATAAATCCTGAATTGATACCAAAACCATCATTATGTGAAACATGCTTTAAAGATGTCATTCAAGATGAAATGGAAAGAAACCTCTGCTTGCTGAACAGATACGATCAAATGGGGGAAAAAGAATTTAAATGTTATGCTTATGAACAAAAATAAAAAGGAGTCTTTCATGTCTCAATTGGTTAAACTTTATTCATTAAGTACTTGTAGTCATTGCAAATCAACTAAATCATTATTAAAAGACTGTAATATCAAATTTAATTATACAGATGTTGATTTGCTCACTGGCGATGAACGAAAATCGACCATCGCTGATATCAAAAAAGTGAACCCAAGGTGTTCATTCCCAACCATCGTTATTGGGGACATCATTATTGTTGGTTTTAAAGAAGATGCAATCAGGGAGGCTTTAGGAATATAATGGATGTAAAACAATTATATGAAATGTTAAAAAAATCGCAGGAACCTAAAGGTTTCTTTTTCAATAAAGATCAGGATCGTGTAAATGAATTATTGAACAATTTATTATTGAATAAAGAACGATATGGGTATATGGCATGTCCCTGTCGTCTGGCATCTGGTGATAAAAATAATGATTCAGATATTATCTGTCCATGTACTTACCGCCAGTCAGATGTTCAAACATATGGCAGTTGTTACTGCAATCTTTATGTATCAAGGGAATGGAATGAAAATAAAATTCCACATGATTACGTTCCGGAACAAAGACCTCCGGAAAAAATTTTAGTTTGAGGAGAAGGAACTATGTCTTTGAAAACGCTTCAAAAATCCAGTCGTTTGGAAATTCAAGCTTTTCAAAAGCCAAAAGATGTTAAAGCACTTTCTAAAACGCACATCCCTTTTTCAGGTTCCCCACAAAAACACCCATACGATTCCTCAAGAATCATACTTGTTTCGGACCCATACAGTCCAAACACTTTTTATTTTGAATTTAAAACCAAAGATATTACTTATGTAGAGGAATTACCCAATGTGGTTACATTGGATGGGGAAACCATAACAATGGCAAGGATATGGGTCAAAAGAAAAAGCATTGCGATTCGATGCACCCCATTTTTGGTTGAAGATACACGAGTTAATGATGAACTCTAAACAAACAAGGAGCTTTTCTCAATGGCTGATAATGATAATATTTTTTCCCATGCACGGAAACAACTTACAATAAATGGCGAATCAGTTCATTACTATAGCCTGAAAACGCTTGAAGCGGATGGATTATGTCATTTAAATCAGTTGCCGGTCAGTCTTAGAATTTTACTTGAGAATTTGATCCGCAATTATGATGGTAAGATTGTTACTCAAAAAAATGTGGATCATATTTGCAAATGGGGCTCAGAAAATGACCACAACAGTGAAATTCCATTCATGCCTGCCCGTGTGTTAATGCAGGATTTTACAGGAGTTCCTGCAATTGTAGATATGGCTGCTATGAGAAGTGCCTTTAAGCAATTGGGTGGTGATCCTGAAAAAATAAATCCCAAAATTCCGGTTGAATTGATTATTGATCATTCTGTTCAAATTGATGCCTATGGATCAAAAGATGCCCCGGCAATTAATCGAAAGTTAGAATACGAACGAAATCAGGAACGATATTCTTTTTTAAGATGGGGCCAGCAAAGTTTTGATAATTTCAAAGTGGTTCCACCTGCAACTGGCATCTGCCATCAGTTAAACCTTGAATATCTGGCACGTGTGGTATTTAATCAAAAAGACAACAATGGTGATAGACTGGCATTTCCAGATACAGTGGTGGGTCTGGATTCCCATACCACAATGATTAATGGTATTGGGGTGATGGGATGGGGAGTGGGCGGCATTGAGGCTGAAGCGGTTATGCTGGGACAACCCTATTATATGCTTTTACCCAAAGTTGTTGGTGTCAAATTAGTTGGAGAATTACCCGAATTATGCAGTGCTTCTGATCTGGTTCTGACCATAACGCATATTCTTAGACAGCATGGTGTGGTTGGAAAATTTGTTGAGTTTTATGGCCCGGCTGTTTCACAGCTAACATTGGCTGATAGAGCTACGATTGCCAATATGTCTCCTGAATATGGTGCAACCATGGGATTTTTTCCGGTTGATGAGATGACCATTGAATATCTCAAACTAACCGGAAGACCGGAAAATCATGTTCAATGGGTTGAAAGCTATTGTAAGGAACAGGGCTTATTTGCCCCACATGATCAAAGCATCCCCATTTATTCAGAAAATCTTGAAATTGATCTTGGTAAAGTCAGACGATCATTAGCCGGTCCTAAAAGACCACAGCAATGCATCGCTCTGGATGACATGAAACAAACGTTTGAACAACAGTTTAATCCCAAAACGCCATCAGATAATAAATTAAAAGATGGTGATGTGGTCATAGCTTCGATAACCAGTTGTACGAACACATCAAATCCATATGTTTTGATGGGCGCTGGTTTGCTGGCCCAAAAGGCTGTTGAGAAAGGTCTGTCTGTTCCCTCACATGTTAAGACCAGCCTGGCACCTGGTTCTAAAGTTGTTACTGCCTATCTAAAAGCCAGTAACCTGATATCCTCTTTTGAACAATTGAATTTTCATGTGTCAGCCTATGGTTGCACAACATGTATTGGAAACAGTGGACCATTATCTGATGAAATAATTAAAGAAATTGAAGACAATAATTTGATTGTCACCTCTGTGGTCAGCGGTAATCGAAACTTTGAAGGTCGTATTTCCCCATATACCAAAGCCAATTACCTGGCATCGCCCATTTTAGTTGTGGCATATGCCATAGCCGGAACAGTTTATATTGATTTTAATACCGAGCCTATTGGAAAAGACAAAAATGGTAAGCCTGTCATGCTGGCTGATATCTGGCCATCCAGGCAAGAAATTAATGAACTGTTGCCCTTTGCAAAAGCATCAATGTATAAAGAAGAATATCAAAATGTATTTGAGGGTGATGCTGTTTGGCAATCATTGATATCTTCAAAAAGTGAACTCTATGATTGGTCTTCCCTTTCAACATATATTAAAGAACCACCATTTTTTGAATTTATGACGCGAGATGTTTCATCATTGCATGATATTAAAGATGCTCAGGTGTTGGTAAAACTTAAAAATTCAGTGACAACAGATCATATCTCTCCGGCAGGTGTCATTCCAAAGGACAGTCCGGCAGCCATGCATTTGAATAACATCAATGTTGACAGCAAAGATTTTAATTCATATGGCTCTCGAAGAGGCAATCATGAAATTATGATGCGCGGTACATTTGCCAATGTCAGATTACAAAATTTACTGATTCCTGGCACTGAAGGTGGCTATACGATTCATTTTCCTGATAAAGTTCCTAACAATATTTACGATGCTGCCATGCAATACAAAGAATCCAATATCCCTTTAATTGTTCTTGCAGGCAAAGAATATGGAACTGGAAGTTCCAGAGATTGGGCTGCCAAAGGTACAACCTTATTAGGCATACATGCGGTAATTGCTGAAAGTTTTGAACGAATTCATCGAAGTAACCTTGTGGGCATGGGCGTCTTGCCGCTTCAGTTTTGTGATGGAGAGAATTGTGATTCATTAGGGCTTACAGGTGAAGAGACCTTTCATATCAGCGGTATTCAAGAAGGCTTGACCCCTGGTAAACAATTAACAGTTGTGGCTTCAATAAATCAAAAATCAGATAAGGTCTTTTCGGTTATTGCGCGTTTAGACTCATCTGTCGAAATTGAATATTATCAAAATGGTGGAATTCTGCCATTTGTTTTACGTAAACTCTTAGAACAATAAAGGAGAAATTTATGAAAAAAATTGGTGTGATGCTTTCAGGCTGTGGTGTTTTTGATGGCGCTGAAATTCATGAATCCACCCTGACACTCCTGTCAATCGACCAACAGGGTGCTCAGGCCGTATGCATGGCTCCGGACATTGATTTTGATGTGGTCAACCATCTCAATCAACAAGCTGATGGCGAACGTCGAAATGTTCTCGTTGAATCCGCAAGAATCGCTCGTGGTGACATTCAAAATGCAAAAGATGTTTCTGCTCAGGATCTTGATGCATTAATTTTTCCTGGCGGCTTTGGAGCCGCAAAAAATTTAAGCGATTTTGCAATGAAAGGTGCTGATGCAACTGTTCATCCGGAAATACAACGCATTTTAGATGAAATGATGGCTGCGAAAAAACCCATTGGTGCTATTTGTATAGCGCCTGCAACAGTAGCCAAAGCTTTGGGAAGCCATCAGATAACAGTAACCATTGGAAATGATACTCAAACTGCCAATGCTATAGAACAAACAGGTTCTCAACATTCCCAATGCAGTGTAGAGAATATTTGTATTGATGATGCAAATAATATTATCACGACACCTGCATATATGCTTGGGCCTGGAATTAAAGATGTTGCCATTGGTATTCATAAACTGGTTGTTGAGGTTATCAATCGTGCTTAAGCTGTTCATTCACAAATAAAAGGGTGTAACAAAAATAGACAGAATTTCCGGAACAGTATGCTTATTTGAAAAATATCCTATTTGATATCAATCATGAGCTCATGTTCTTTCAATTCACAAATACAATTAATTCTATGAAACAAATCTATAAACTGAACGTTATTCATATTATTGGATTTATTAATAAAATATTTTTTATTTGTGCTTGACAAAAAAAAATAAAATTTGTAAAAAAAAGTTACATTAAATGGTTATTCCATTTTTAATGAAATTTTTTTTGATGCCCTTTTTTTAATCATTATTCCTTTCCGTGCAATGGGTTGAAAATTTTTTTGTGAATTCCACAATTAAATTTTCAACCCTTCATATATAAATTCCACAAATCCATTAAAAATAAATATTTCTTCCATTCCGCATCTAATTATTGTATAAAAGAAAAGATAAATTCTTGCTGTATAATTTTGAGAATTCTTCTTTATTAATTATTGATATTTTTTATGAAATCATTTATTTTTAGAAATCATCGCGTACTATACCTTCATAAAGGTCAGGGGCCGCCACTCATTATGCTTCATAATGGAGGGAATGATCATCGAATTTGGGACTATCAGATTGATTTTTTCAAACATTATTTTGAAATATTTGCGTTGGATCTATTAGGCTATGGGCTTTCTGATAAGCCGGATATAGAATATACGCTTAATCTATACACTCAATTGTTAGATCATTTTATACAAACCAACAAACTGGAACAAATTTCATTATTGGGTCATTGCATTGGTAGTGCCACCGCTTTGTCTTATACCTTGACACATCCTGAAACAGTTAGATATCTAATAATGATGAATACCGCAACAATGAAAACACTCTTAGCCGGTGATTTGGGCAAATTATATCAATGGGTACAATCTTCAATCGTTGCCAGGCAATTATTAAAGATATTGTCTGTTCATTTAAGTTTACCTGGATGGGTACATCAGCGCTGTATTCAATTACAATATGGGCTGGAGTCTGAGTTAGATGCTTTATTTATGAACCATTTGATAAAAAGATATCAAGATCCAGCTCAACTATCAGCATTGTATCAATTGCTTTTAAATTTTAAGTCTTTTTCATCTTTAGATACCATAGAAAAACCCAAAGCATTCCCGCCAACCTTCATCATATGGGGGGGACAAAACAATATACTGCCTGTCAAAGGTGGACGAGTATTTGCAGAACATTTTAAACCTGATCGCTTTCAAATATTTACGCAAGGGGGACATATGGTCATGAGAGATTGTTCCAGATGGGTCAATCAGAGTCTTTTCAATTTTTTTAATGATTTTAAAAGAGTATAACGAAAAAAGGAGGATGTTATGATCAACGTTTCAGATTTTATGTCGTATATTAAAACCAAAGATCCTGTTGAAAAAGAATTTCATCAGGCAGTCCAAGAAGTTATTGAATCTGTTAAGCCGGTTTTAGATCGGAATCCTGAATATCGACAAACAGCAATCCTAGAACGAATTACAGAACCTGAACGTGTCATTCTTTTTAGAATTCCCTGGGTAGATGATCAGGGACAGGTTCAGGTTAATCGAGGGTTTCGAATTGAAATGAACAGTGCTATTGGCCCTTATAAAGGCGGTTTGCGATTTCATCCTTCTGTTAATCTGGGTATACTCAAATTTCTCGCTTTTGAACAGGTTTTTAAAAATGCATTGACCACCCTGGCAATGGGAGGTGGAAAAGGTGGTTCAGACTTTGATCCCAAAGGAAAAACAGACAATGAGGTCATGCATTTTTGTCAAAGCTTTATGACAGAACTGTTTCGTCATATTGGTCCCAATACAGACATACCAGCCGGAGATATTGGCGTTGGTGCCAGAGAAATTGGATTTTTGTTTGGAATGTATAAACGATTGCGCAATGAGTTCACAGGTGTTTTGACCGGAAAAAGTTTGGGGTGGGGTGGAAGTTTGATTCGTCCTGAAGCAACCGGATATGGCAGTGTTTATTTTGCTCAGGAAATGCTGGCAACCAAACAATATAGTATAGAAAATAAAGTATGTTTGGTTTCAGGATCAGGAAATGTGGCTCAATTTACCACTGAAAAAATAATCGAATTGGGTGGAAAAGTGATTACGCTTTCTGATTCCAATGGTTATATATTTGATGAAAGCGGTATTACTGCCGAGAAACTTGCATTTATTAAAAACTTGAAAAATGTTCGAAGGGGTCGAATCAAAGAATATGTAGATAAGTACCCTGAATCTGTTTATACAGAAGTTGATGCATCATTGGATTATAATCCATTATGGCATCATCCGGCAAATTGTGCATTCCCTTCAGCAACTCAGAACGAAATCAATGGCAAAGATGCTCAGGCCATGGTTAACAATGGTGTTTTTTTGGTTAGTGAAGGTGCAAACATGCCATCAAATATTGATGCCATTGATATTTATCTGGACAATAATATACTGTATGGACCTGGAAAAGCAGCCAATGCCGGCGGTGTTGCTGTATCAGGTTTGGAAATGTCCCAAAATAGTATGCGTCTGAGCTGGCCCAGAGAAGAAGTGGATTCACGATTAAAGATGATTATGAAAAATATTCACAAAACCTGTATGGATGCTGCGTCTGAATATGGTGTTTCAGGAAATTACATGGCTGGTGCTAATATTGCTGGCTTTGTAAAGGTGGTCAATGCAATGCTTGATCAAGGTGTTGTATAACGCCTTTTTAACTAAAATCTTAAAAAGTCATTCCTTTCTTCGCTTGGAGACGCACAGCCGTGCGTCTCTACATCTGTTTTTGGCAGTGCCCTGGGCTGGTATGTTGCGCCCTTTCAGGGCTAAGGAATTCTCGGGAAATAACTTCCGGGCGCATACAACAGATGGGTGAAGCATATTTTATTCTCATTTTTGAACCTGGATTACGCTGAAAAAGATGAAGATGAATAAGATGAAAAAAACACTTTAAATTCATCTTCTTCATCCTCTTCAGCGTAATCCAGGTTCAAAAAATATTCAATAACTACCTGCTCCCCCATCCATTGTATACGCCCATAACTTCCTCATTTGATCTGATCGGTATCATGGCTAAGTTCGTGTAGAGACGTAGCATGCTACGTCTCTAAGTACAATTTCCTCAATGGGGAAGTTATTTTCCGAGAATTCCTAAGAAATAATCCCCGATATACCCGAAAATTTATGACTGATTACTTACCCTTTTTTTTAGGAATTCTAAGCACCTGGCCTTCATAAACCCTTAAATCATCAGACATATGGTTGATAATAGCTATTTGTTCCAAAGGAATTCCAGTCTTTTGAGAGATGTGCTTCAAGTCTTCACCTGATTTTACTGTATAATAATAATCAATAATATATTGCTCTTTTTGTTGTTCTTGTAATCTTTTGATACGCTCAATCGCCGCCTGATGATCATTTTTTTTAGTGCTTTCTGGCAATTTTATGGAGGAAGCATGAGATAAATGTGGAACAAATAAAACCTGTCCGGGCTGAAGTTTCTGAGTCTTTAATTTGTTAACTTTTTTCAATTGTTCTGTTGATACATTCATTGCTTTAGAAATATCCCATAAGGTGTCCCCTTCTTTTACACCATATTTTTTCCAAATAATTGAATTTTTTGATTTTTGGGGCTCAGGTGATACTGACTTATTTGACGTGCTTCTCTGTTTTGGCTGTATTTCCTTTAAGTTAGTTGGCTGAGATGTTTTCGTCTCTCTTTTGGTAACTTTTTTGGTTTCTTTTTTATATGATTTTTTTGATGGAATCACTGGTACCTGTAATCGTTGTCCTGGATAAAGATAAGCGCGTTTTCTCAGTCCATTCAATTTTCTTAAGGTTTTGATATCAGTATGGAATTTTTTAGCGATTAACCATATTGAATCACCTTTTTTGACGCGATATTTTTGATAGTTCATTTTTTGGGGTAAAGGCAGACGAATGTCTGATTTTTTTTTGGATTGACTTGTTTTGATGGCCTTATTCTTTTTTGGGGGCTCATGTTTTTGATCTTTGAAGGCATGCTTTTTTTGTGATGGTTCTGGTTGCATATCATTCTGTTTTATAGAGGTCGGAAATTGGAAAATGTCACCGAATTTTTCGCCAGAAATGCTTAATGGCAAAAACACAGTGTAATGTTTTGGAATAACCGCTTGATATTTATATAATGCTGGTTTATAGGCTGGATTTAAGGCTTTAAATTCAGAAATATCAATATTTAGTTCTTTACAAATATCAATCGGACGCATGGGGGTTTCAATAATTAATCGCTTTCTGAGTAAAGGGGTTGCCATGCTAACCAGTTTGAAATAACGCTTATAATTTTCATCAATTTCACATGCTGCCAAAAAACAGCTATAAAAATTTTTTGAAGCAAATTGAAATGATCGGCTTTTATGTTTTTGAATAATCGTTGCAATATCCCTTGATCCTGTTGATCGAATGGCGCGTTTGATTCCAGCCAGTCCATAATTGTAAGCTGTAATGGCCAATGGCCAGGATTTCAGTTCATCATAATTTTCTTTTAATAATTGAATAGCAGCTTCTGTGCTTAATATTGGATCTCGCCTTTCATCA
>Ga0272440_1002653_pt1 | contig 13783 bp, 10 predicted proteins | sample SSMMMBAug17_FD_192440 | JGI IMG/M metagenome (GOLD analysis project Ga0272440, IMG submission 192440) | Marine sediment archaeal communities from Little Sippewissett salt marsh, Falmouth, MA, United States - SSM-MMB-Aug17 | ecosystem: Environmental > Aquatic > Marine > Wetlands > Sediment ...
TTTTAATTTTTTATAAATATCTTTGCTATATTCAAAATTATAAAATGATACAAAGTTAATATTTTTTGACATTTCTCTTTCAAGAGCATATTGTTTAACTTTCATACATTCCTGGTAAGATAAAGGGATATTTTTCCATTGATGCCATGCTTCAACTCTTCCACCAGATAAATGCCCATATCCATTATTCAAAAATTGAAAACTTTCATTAGTTCTTCCTCTTTCATGTACTAATACCGGAATATTATAAAATTTTGATAAATTAAAAAATACGCGATAATACAAATGATTACAATTAAAACAAACAGCATGATCGGGAAAAAAATTTTTAAGTAATTTTTTATAAGCAAAATGAATTAATAAAGCATTGTATATAAAATCCTTTATTATGACATGCGTCTCTTTTTTTGAAAGATCCGGTTCAAAACAAAAAAAATTTGCACATAAACTAGGCTGTATCCATTTTCCAACAGGCATATTTTCAAACTGGATATCGAAGTATTTGTTTGTATCCAAACTGTTAATCCAATTATGGTATTTTGGTATATCATTTTTTTCAAGCAAAGATGAAATTTTTACAAAAGGCAAATTAAATTTTGATAATAAGGAAGTAATATTCTCAAAACATTTTAAGCAAACATCCTTTATGGGTTTTGAGATTGGGCAAGACCTAAAAACTCCATCACATACAACCATGAGAACACTTGCATTTCTCTTTTTTAATGAAGCAGCAACAACAATATCAAGTTGATGATGAACGGTCCATTTACCATAAGGTGTAAAAAATAATATTTTTTTATTCATAATTTGACTGCCTTAAAAAGTTTTCAATATCTTTAGAAAAGTTTTTATCACGCTCGATAAGCTTGGGATTTTTTTTAATTGGTGATAGTATCATTTTTGCAATAACAAATTCTTTAGATTTAATTGTCAATTCAATGTATTTTTTTAGAAATCTTAAAGAATAGCCATAGTAAAATAACTGGTGAAATGACTTAGAGGCAGATGAATAGTCTTTTTGACCACAAAAGATGATGCCTTCTATTAAAAAATGAATGGTCTTAACTCGAAAGTCTTCATAAATTGAAATACTCTTAGATATAAAAAAAATCGCTGATTTTTCTTCGTTTGATAAATTATACGCAATATGTTTAATAGCATTGATCATTTCAAAATCATCATAATTTGTTCCATTATAGCTAATTAATCGAGTATAAGCCTCTAAAGAAAAAGAAACTGTAATAGAATCATTTTGAGGATATGCAATAGCAACATCTCCAATAATCAAACATTTATATAGAGGACTTATACTATATATAATATCAAAAGCTTCTTGAATAAATGGGTATTTCCTTTCCCCTTCAGGAAAATAAACTGGATTTAATTCATGAGGATAAAAAGTATAATGCTGAAAATATTTAATATTATTTATTAAAATAACTGGGAAATAATTATTAAATATTCCAAATTCTTTTATAATTCGCAATTCTTCAATAACAGGAAGATTTGTTTTGCTTCTTATTGTAGATCCTGCATTATCATGTGTACTCAAAAAGAATAATATTCTACCTTTTAAATCTTTTAGTAAACATTTTAAAATATTAGCTGACTGATATACTGTAATATTATTATTTCTTTTTATTTCTTTCATAAAAGCTGTTTGATATAAATCAGCACTTTGTTCTATTGAGTGAACTTCTTTAACATATTTAGCAATTTCATCCAGCAAATGTTCATTAAAAGTTCCTGTTGCTATAAAAACATCAGCATTAAAAAAAGAAAAAAGTTCATTGATAAAAACGTTACTTATGGGCATAGCATTGGCTGCAATAATTTTAAGTTGAAGATGCCATGATTTATTTTTATTTTCATCAATTTTTAAAAATAATGAGGAATTCCCTTGAATTGGAGTTTTCGCTTGCATAATTGATGGTAAATCTTTGTAAAAATTTGGTTTAACAGTATTTAATATAACTTTTGCAGCCAGTTCGGATGAGTTCATATTGCGTGGATATAGTTCTTTAAATTTATTTTGTTGTTTTTTCCATATATCTGAAATTGAATTATCAAAAAATGAATTAATATAATATTCAAGTTCATCTTTTGAATCAACTGCTTGAGCTAATCCCCATAATCTATATATAGATTGAATATCACCTTTTTTATCAATCATATAATAAGGGGAAATATTTCCTCTATATCTAAAAAATTCAACTACTGGTTTATTAACAGATAAAGCATCCAAAATTGCTGAAGACCATACACTAATAACAAAATCAGACAGCGCAGATATCTGAATTGGATGTAAGGATGATATAATAAACTGATCTGGATTGCAATCTGAAAAATATTTTGAAATTACAGAAATATCTTCACGAGGATGAGGTTTGATTATTAAAAAATTTTGTTCGTTTTGTTTAATAATACTTATAACAGATTTCATTATATATTTGTAAATATCTTTTGAAAAATATATATCTTGTGGACGTGTAAAGAATGCGAAGACTCTTGCTTTAGCTTTAGAACATCTGTACTCTTCACTTTCTAATAATTCTTTTTGTTTTAAAAGTCTCTCTATCCACCATATATCATAACGAGGTGTTCCAACCACACAATATTTTGCATCAGACATTACTTCGTATCTTGTATTAAATGAAAAATTTGCTAATTCTATATCATGTTTATAATGCACTTTTCTCCAAAGGTTCATATTTCTGGGGTGATTGTTTTTTTGAGAACAGAACCAAAGAGTTCCATGCGGGTAAACTATCCTTTTGGCATTGGGGAAAATTTTATCACAAAATTCTATTATTTTTTTATAATTATTAAAATCCATTAAAATTATTTTAATATCATCTCTTGGTTTTAACCATGGGATAGTAATTTTTTTATAATTCAAATGTTCAAAATGATCTATAATTTTTATCAATTCAGAATATATAATTTTATCAAAATTTCTAGTTTTTTGAGACTCATCCCATCGATCGGAAAAAAATACAGTAATTTTCCAACCTGGTTCTAATTCTTTTATTTTATATAATACCGGTAAAATCCAATCAGCTTCACTCCATGCAGTATCAAAAAAAACAGCTATAGTAGGTTTGTTTATATTATCATGTGTCATAATAAACCTTTATTTATCGAACAAACTCTTCATAGTTTTTAAATTGATTATGTTCGGATTTAGTCATAATTTTTTATATCACTTAGGAATGCTAAAAAAGTAAGTTCCCCATTTCAAAAAATGATTGTATTGGGGTTCTTATACTGTAAACGTAGCATGCTATAGGTCTCTACACGGCCTTATTTTTGTAAGATCAAGAAAAATTTTTAGAGCATTCCTTATCAAGCATTTTAATCATATTTTATAAATTTTTCGAAACATTCTGATTTTAAATCTGTCCATATTTTATTACCTTCAGAAGTCAGTTTTTCAGCTTTTTCTATTGCAGGCCAATATTTTTTCGGCATTTTTACGTATAAAACAAAACATCTTCTGATACCTTCAATTTCATCTTTTGGGAAGTAAGACATATTTAAAGGAGATAAGCCTGAAACACTTGATGTTAATGTTGTTTTATCGATTAATCCTAAATCTTCTGATAATTTTCGCAAATAAGTCCCATGAAAAGGAATAAAAGTATATGCATTTATCCCTTCTACAGGTAAACCTAAATTTAATTCAATAGTTTTAAAAGCAAGTTGACGTGTTTCAGTAGGAAATCCTATTATGTTATTTACTCCAATAGGTATTCCAAATTTAGCCACCATATTAATTTTATCAACAATCATTTGATTTTTCATCTTTTTTTTCAGTATTTTAGCTCTAAATTTTTCATCACCGTGCTCTAATCCAAAATTTATCCTTAAAAGCCCAACTTTTTTTAATTTCTCCATATGATACTTAGTTATATTTTCTATTCTTGATTGCATCCAAAAAGGAAGTTTGATTTCAGAGTACATTTCACAAAAATCATCAAATTCTTTATTAGTCATAGATAGAAATGTATCAGCCCAGAAAAAGAAAGAATCTGCTTTACATACATCCTTGCAATATATAATTTCTTCATAAATTTTATTTATAAATTTTTTTCTAAAAAAACTTTTACTGTTTTGTCTATATAATTGGGCTTGAGTAGGAGAATTACAAAATGTACATTTATAGGGGCAGCCTCTGTTCGTTTCAATTGGCAACATTCTTCTTGCCTTACCCTGCATAGGCTTATAAAAACGAATATCATCAAATATACTGTAATCTGGAACAGGATTTTTATTAATGTCAGTTAAAGTTAATTTGTCACTAATATAAATATTATTATCAATAATCATGCAAATACCAGAGATTGAACTTAGATCTTTGCCTTCTTTTAACCTTCTACAAAATAATGGTAATATATCTTCGCCTTCTCCTCTTAAAATATAATCAACAGTTCCCTCAGATATTTGTAAAGCCAGTTCAGGATTACAGGTCGGAAAAACTCCACCAGCAACAACAATTGGTTTATTTGCCCCTAATTGCTTTAATAAATTTATACCAAGCATATACATACTTTCAGTTGAAGACATTGCAATCAAATCAGGACGAAAATCTTGAATAATTTTTTTAAAGTCATCTTTTGCAGCAGAAATTTTTTTATTTATTTCAAATAATGAATCATCAAATTTACGAGCATTAAGATTTTTTGCTTTTGCCATATCATGTATATTCTTGCCTTCTATTAAATCTGGATACATGGTTGTGTCAAAAAGTCTTATATTATGACCTTCATTTTTTAAAATTCTGTAAAATAAGCCGATAACAGGGGGTAACAGATTCATTCCATATAAGTTTGGATAAAAAAGAAGAATTTTCATAAATTACCTATAAGTTATTTTTTATTAAAAAAAGGCCTTTTGATGGTAGAAAAAATTTAAATACATCAGGATGTTGCTCTATAAATTCATCAACAAAAACAGTTAAAGGTAAACAATTTTTTAAAAAGCCATAATCATCAAACAATATAATACCATTATTATTCAGATATGGCCATACTTTAGATGTTACAATATTAGCAGCTTCATAAGTGTCAACATCAACATGGGCAAATGAAATTGGAAAATTTACGTTTTCAATAGTTTTAAAAACGTCACCAGGAAATATTCTTACATTTTTAAACTCACTAAATTTATCTTTTACTTCAGCGAGTGAGACATTACTAAACATTCCAGACCATCTACTATCAATGCCCAGATTTGCTTTTGGTATACCACCAAATGTATCAAAAAGAAATACTTTTTTATTTATATTAAAATAGTTAAGTGTTTCAATTATTATAGCAGCTGTTCCACCGACATAAGTACCAAATTCAACAATATCGCCTGGTACATTTTTAGTTTCTATTATTAATTGCATCAAATTATACAATCGCTCATTAGTAGACATAGAAAAAGGAGCTTTTTTTTTGGCTTTTTTAGCAATATCTATATAAGGTTTTTCTTGTTCAATAGGAGAATAATCTTTTGGGTAGTCTAAAACAACAGGTATATGTTTCAAATCCGAATAAACAAGAAGTTTGATTGATTCTTTTATTAAAATAATATCCTCAACACAGATTATAATTAATGGTTTTTGTTGAGAGATTATTGTAGTATATGGTTGAACGTTATGAGAACAGCAATCATAGCCATAATATTTATCACGCCAATCATATAGAGCAAATTTTTTATCTGCTTCAGATAAAATTCTTGATAGCCATTTCATTGTTTCACTAAAACCAAGTAAGCATAGAAAGAAATCCTCTTTTTCTACTATTTTGGGCAATAAATTTTTGACATGATTAGTAAAATAACTTTCTGTCCTATTTAAGTCTAATTTGCTCATAATTTCAGTCCTTTTCTTCAGCATGGTTAATTATTTGCTTAGGAATACTCGAAAAATAAGTTTCTCATTTGAATCTGTGAGTACTGGAGTCCCAAATCTTTAGATTTGGGCGTCATTCTCTATGTCTCCCAAAGCTAGTTCAGCTAAAATGGAAACTTATTTTTCGAGCATTCCTTATGTCAATTTTTTTAAATATCCACGGGGATTAAAACTCATAAAATATTTTTCACATTCTTTATCTGAAACAAATTCATTATGTTGAGATAAAAAGATATTAATTGCTTCAAAAGGGCCTTTTCCAAAACGATATCGTTCAGGTCTAATTGGATGGCCGTACAAATTTGAATCTTCAACAATTAAATAGCTACCTTTGGTTACGAAACTTGAGTAGCAGTTCATTTCTTGTAAAACATGCTCCATTGTATGATTTGAATCAAGAATAACTATTACAGTATCATCTATGCTAATCTCTTTTTTGACCTTATTTAATATTTCTTGTGATATAGTTGATCCAATTAAATATTGTATTCGATCATGAAATGGTCTTTTAACAGGCTCTTTATCATCGGATAATATTTCATTTTCTTTATGAATATCAATAGTTATAACTTTACCTTTTCCAATGATATCTAGAATAGATGCAAAAAAATATGCACTGCCTCCTTTATAAGTTCCACATTCAATAATAAAATCTGGTTTTATTTTATAAATAAGTTCCTGATATACCCATAAATCAAATGGACATTTCAAAACCTGATGTCCCAACCAATGAGTTTGTTTCCACGGTCTTCGATAATAAAAGAGTCGATGAAATTGATTGGCTATTATATTTGTAACATATTTATTTTCATAAAATTTGTTTATCATTGCTGAAATATTTAATATCACGACTGTTGTTTCCTTTCTTTAAAATAGTCCAGAATATATTCTGAAACGAAAATATCTGTATCATTCCTGATTTCAATACAATGATAGAAATCATTTATTTCGTAAAAACCAATTTTATTATGTAGTAACTGCTCATTTATTAAATATTCCGAGTGGGTTATACAGCAAAGGCCTTCATATGATATAAATCTTTTTTCCTGAAAGCCTCTCGGAGCATTTTCATAAACTCTTTCAATTCTCCTTATAATACCATTTTCATATTCTTCCCAGAGAGATCGATTTTCAATTCTCACAGGAATAGTAGAATCAAATCCCGTATAAATGTGATAATTTATCATATCGTCAATTAATGTATCAGGTAAAAAAGGAAATGTTGGTGAAAGCACCACAACTATATCTGGAAATAAACCAATTTTATAAATCTCATTTATAGTATATTTGAGAACAGTTTGCATGTTTATAAATTCATCGGAAAGATGCGACGGACGAATAAAAGGCATTAATACATCATAATTTTTCATAAGTTCATAAATTTCTTCTGTATCAGATGATATAATAACTTTTTTAACATAGGATGATGATAATGCTTTTTCAACAGTATATGCAACTATTGGTTTCCCTCCAAGTGTTAGAACAGGCCTTTTAAATGGAATAATTGCAACAATATTTAAATCTTTTAAATCAATTTTTCCTTCAAAACGATTGGTATCAAAATTTTTAAGAATTTTTACTACATTTTCACATCTTTCAGGGTCACCATCTTGATGAATTCCATGATAATGATATACACTTGCCTCTGGTTCATAAACAATTTTATATCCTAAGCTCTGAACTTTTTGAGCCCAGACACGGTCTTCAATATTTGTCACTTTCTCATCAAATGGAATTTTTTCCCAAAGTTCCTTTCTGATCATACTATTAGCATTATGAAAAAAGCTGTCTTTTATTTGTATTCGTTTATCAAGTCCAAAAACTAACATTAAATCTCTTTTATCTGAATCAGGTGTAAAAGCCAGGGGTTCTTGTCTTCCATAAACGCCTGCAATCTTTGTATCATCAAAGTTCATCAATAAGTTGTACAACCAATTTTCATTTACAGGAATACAATGGCCTGAAAGACAAGCTATATAATGCCCTTTTGCATTTTTTATTCCCATATTTAGAGCTTTGCCAGGAGTGTACTTCTCACAATAGACAATATTTCTAATATTAAATTGTTGGGCTTTATAAATAGTATTATCTGTGCTTTCATTATCTACGATGACTACTTCATAGTTTACATTTTTTTGTTGAAAGACTGCTTTTAAACATGGAGTTATCCAACGTTCTTCATTTTTTGTCCTTATTATTATTGAACATAATGGCTTCATAATATTTGTCTTTCAGATATATCATTTTTTATATATTCAGCTATTGCTAAACAAGCAGTCAATCCTGGTGATTCCATCCCCCATAAATCTAACCATCTGCCATCAGTAGACCATTGAAAGATAAAATCTTTGACACTGTCCATTGGGTCATATATTCTTGGCCTGATTCCTGAATAATCTGGATAGAGTAATGAAGTATCTATATTGGGTAAATATCTTATAATAGATGGAATCATTTTATCAACGATGTCTTTCGATACTGAAAAATCGTCTAAATTTTTTGATTTTTCAACATCTGGTCCAAACTTGAGTGTATTATCCAAATTTGGAGTTGCATCAACACGTTCTTCTATAACACCAGGTATTAAAGCAGGATAAATGATATGACAAACCGGAGACTTGCCCATATATTTAATAAAATTTCCTTTTAATGGATGAAGAGTTGGTAAGACACGATCAGTAAAAATTTTTTTACTTAATTCAATTGCATATAAGCCTGCTGCATTTATAGTAATTTTCGAACGTAAAATAGTATTTTCATTTCCTTTTACATGTATATCCCATCCATTTGAAATTGGGCAAGCATCAGTTACTGAAGTACCTGCAATAAAAATAACACCTTTTGATCTAGCTCCATTGATAAGAGATCTCATTAACTTAAATGAATCAACAATCCCTGTTTCAGGAGAAAACAGAGCAGCTTCACATTTAAGTTCAGGTTCTATTTTTTTAATATTCTTTTTGTCTATATATATTAGACTTTTTAAACCATTTATTTCAGCCTGTTTATTAATTTTATCAAATCGATCAATAGAATTTTTATCCAGTGCTATAATCAATTTTCCAATTTTCTTATGAGGTATTCGTTTTTTTTGACAATATTCGTACATTAACTGACGGCCTCTGATACACAATGAAGCTTTTAACGAACCTGTATGATAATAAATACCAGCATGAATTACTTCAGAACTTCGAGATGATACTCCTCTTCCATAGTTGTCTTCTTTTTCAACAAGAATAACAGAATATCCATTTGAAATCAAATAGTTCGCAAGAGAAATACCAATAATTCCTGCACCAATTATTATAATATCTGTATCCATATTATTCTTGATTTAAAATATTTATAAAAGCATCTAAAAATTTTGCTAATATATCTTTAGGTGCTCCGGTTACAGCAAAACCTGTTGAAAAAGGTTCAGGCCATCCTCCTCGAACAAAAATATTTTGTTCTTTGAGCCTGGTAACAACCATATTATTTATATATTTATCTTTTAAATTTATATATAAAAAATTTGATGTTTTACCGCCATTATATTCGATTCCCAAATTATCCAATTCATTTTTAAGATATCGGAATCCATTTTTAATATCTTGAATATATTTATAAACAATATTTTCGTGGTTTATAAAAAAATTGGCAACCGCCATTGATAAAGTATTAGTTTCATAACCCGTTCGCATTTTTGAAATATATTCAATATACTTTTTATTACCAACAATATATCCTAAGCGTATCCCCGCTAAACCAAAAGCTTTTGAAAAAGATCTCATAATAATTAGATTTTCAAATTGACTTAATAATGGTAAAGCTGTTGGGCCTCCAAAAGGATAATATACTTCATCAATAATAAGAAAACAATTCTTCTTTAAACAATATTTAGCAACCTCAGAAATTTGATCTAAATTCAAAATGCCTTCTATTGGGACATTGGGATTAGGCAAAAAAACAAAGATTGTTTTATTATCTATATAATTTATTAACTGATCAATATTCATTTGATAGTTATTTTTGTAACCAACAATCCGATGTTCAAGGTTGAACATTTTACTATATACTGGATACATAGCAAATGTTGGAGAAGGGAAAATAATATTATCCCCTGAAAAAGCCAATGTTTCTATTAATGACTTAATTGCACCGGATACCCCCTCAGTAATATAAATTTCTTGAGGATCAACTTTTAACCAGCCTGCTAATTTATCATAAAAAGGAGAAACATCAGGATATAGACTGATATTAAGCTTTAAAAACTCAGTATTTAAAGCGGATAAAATATCATTACTATATGGTACGATTCTTTCATTTCTATCAAGAAAAAAACCCGAATTAATATCTCGATACGCTCCAACTCGCAAACGTTTCATTTCTTGTAAATGTTTTCTTAATTGTATTTTCATTTTAATTGCTCACAAATTTTATCATATTGAATAGTATTTATACAAGCATTATGCTCTGACTTTAATAAACATTCAGCCATTAATAGATCAATTTTTGATTTTATTATAACTGATGATAATTTACTAACTGGATAGTAACCTGTTTTTCCACAAAAGAAAGCAAAGCCATTTTTTTTAAATTCCCTGGTAAAAATTTTAGTTCGCCACATCATTAAGGAATAAACAAATATCTGTGCAGGAATCAAATCTTGTGTTTGTGAAAAAATTTCGTCAAAAGAAAAATTTACTGGCACATCGTTATAGATACAATGAACCTGCTCTTTTTTTACAGTTATTAAAGAATCAAGATTACTATCAATAAAATAACGAACAACTTTATTTATTTCATCACCTTTTTGTAAAGGTGAAGTAGGATTCACCCACACGAGAATATCGCAAGGATTTTTTTCAATAAAATCCATCACTACATTATCAGACTTTATGTTCGAACGTCCAAGCTCAATAGGTCTGTGATAAAATTCTACACTATATCTATCAGCAATACTTTTAAATATTTCATGATCTGAATTAACAATAATCCGATTGAAAATATCTGCCTCCTTTGCCGAGTTGATTACATAAAAAATCAAAGGTTTTCCATCCAAAAGAGCAAGATTTTTCATTTTTAATCGTTTACTGCCAATCCGCGCTGGAATCATTGAAATAATATTTAAATCTTTCATTCTTCTACCTTACATAAATAATTAATAAAAATATAATGAGAAATTTTAAAATATTGTATTCTCCTAACTTTTGCATACGCCCTATATTACACATATTACATGGGAATTTCTATACTAAAGCAATCTTAAAGGTATGTTATTATCAACCGATAATTTTTTAAAAAAAATGACATCTATATCTCTTAATGGAATACCTTTCTTTTTTCGCTTTTCAGCAATTATTTTTTCAGGATCACCGGCTACCTGAACTGCTATATCTGGATTAACAGGACTTTCAGCACGTAATTCGTCTGCTAATTGTTTCATTCTTTTTTTAAATAATTTCAACTCAATAAAAGCATTTATCCGCATTGCCATAAAAAAATGACCTATATTACGTTTTTCATTAATAGGTGAATCATACATTCTTGTAATATGAGGTCCAAAAGGCATTCCTGTTAATAATGCGCATAGAATTTCGACAATTAAACTCAACCCATATCCTTTATAACCACCAACAGGTAAGAGGTTAAAAATTTGATTTGGGTCATTCGTCTCAAATCCCATTTGATTTACGCCAACTCCGTTTGGAGCCAACGAATTTTCTTCTCTTAATTGCAAGACCTTGTTAAATGTTATAACACTTGTGGCCATATCCAAACATATAGGATATTCACCTTCACAAGGTGCTGTAAAACAAATGGGATTGTTTCCAAGAAATCGTCCTTTACCAGCAGTAGGAACGATTAGAGAATCAGAATGTGTAAAACTCATTCCAATCATATCTTTTTTTGATATTTCAAGTGCAAAGAAAGACGCTGCCCCAAAATGAGTTGACCGCTTAACTGTTACAGCTCCAATCCCTGAATCTCTAGCTAAATCCATAGCAATCATAACCGCTTTCATTCCAGCGGCATGACCAAAAGCGTTGTCAGCATCAAGAGAACCTGTTGATTGAGTTATTCTTTCAAATATAAAATTTGGACATGGATTAATTCTGCCTGACGCTAATGCATCTAAATAATGTGGCAATAAACGAATGCCATGCGAATCCACACCTCTCAAAGAAGCGTGTACAAGACCATTAGCGACATTTTCTGCACAATTAAGTTCAACATTTTTTATTTTGAGTATTTCAAATATGAACTTCTTAATTTCGATATGATTAACATAAAACAATTTTTTTTTTCATTATAGGCTTCCTTAATAAATATCTAGTAAATTACATTTTCCCATATACCATTTTTTTTTAGACTCTTATTTACAGCTTCGATGACAGCTGTAGATGGAATGGCATCTGTGAATGTAGGTCTTTTGTTTTCAAGTTCTTTTATTGTGCACCGATTTTGATATAAACAAATAACATCTTCAATAAAAGTATGAATACTTTTAATTCCATAACCTTTGTATGATATAGCCTCTGAATTTAAAAAATAGGGAGAACAAAAATCAGGATTTGGCTCCTCAATTCCATTATCCTCTGTAATAATTTTAATTCCACGATATTTTTGATCTGACTCATAACGTCCTTTAGTTCCTATTACTTTAATTTTTTGATCTGACATGGCAGAAGTGCAATTAGGGTCTATCCAATTTGTAAAAATATATGAATAAAAGCTTTTATCACTTTGATTTTTCCATTCGATTGTTCCATGAACTGCATCAAATGCATTTATTCCATGAGCCTTAAGCCATCCATTTTGACCTGTAGCCATTGCTCGTATAGGAGTAGCGTTTGTAGAAAAATATATTATATCTACATAATGAATACCAAGATATTGGAATATATTTGTTTTTTCTACCCACGAAGTAAATATTTCAGATGGAATACTTTTTCGCTGGCTATATTCTACTATAAAATATAAGGGATCCCCAATTTTTCCATCTCTTAATATATCTCTGAGTTTAAGATTAGATTTGTCAAAACGTTTATGATATTCTACTGCACCATAGACATTATATTGATTTTGTATTGATATAAGCTCTTTTGCATCATTTACATTCGTAACAAAAGGTTTTACAACAAGTGTATGTAAAGCTTTTTTCAAACATTTTGCTATTATGTTATGATGCAAGTGATCAGGAACAACAATTATGGCGCAAACAGGATGAGGGACTTTACTTAAAACTGATAAATAAGAATTTGTATTTATTTTGTCATTTTGTGGATGTACATAAATCTGTAATTTTTCGTTAAATTTTTTTGATAGAATTTTTGATCGTCTTTCAACTTCACAAGCACTTTCTGTAGTAGTTCCACAAATATGTATCTGTCCCAGAGCTTTACCAGCTCTTTTCCATTCGTATAATGCTGGTAATATAGTACCAAATTCTGATGTCCCTTTACCGCAAACATACATACCTGCGCCTATTATTATAATATTTATCTCCATTCCTCAAAACCTTGGTTAATATTTTATTATAGTTTTTCTCATTATTTTATTTACCTGGAGTAAAGCTTTATGTATAATTTAACTGCTTTAAAATAATAGATAAATAATATTTTTGATTATCTAAATCCATCATCCAAATTTTATTTCCTTTATCATTTTCAATAACTATGAAAAGAATTCTTTGAAGAATCATATATACAAGAAAATGCCATAAATAATTTATTTCTATTTTGTAAGGTGGATTATATTTATTATACAAATCAACAAATTTATATAAATATTTTTTTTTTAATCCAAAACAACGAAATCCAGCAAATGCAACATCAGCAATTGTTGAAAATATTGTCATAGAATCAAAATCAATAAAAATAATATTATTATTGTAGCATA
>Ga0272440_1002654_pt1 | contig 13780 bp, 5 predicted proteins | sample SSMMMBAug17_FD_192440 | JGI IMG/M metagenome (GOLD analysis project Ga0272440, IMG submission 192440) | Marine sediment archaeal communities from Little Sippewissett salt marsh, Falmouth, MA, United States - SSM-MMB-Aug17 | ecosystem: Environmental > Aquatic > Marine > Wetlands > Sediment ...
CCTGCCTTAACGCTAAAAAGAATGGCATACAGGGAAGGAATCATCACAAGCGTTAAAATAGTCGAAACCAGAAGGCCGCTCATAATTGTAACTGCCATTGGTCCCCAAAAATCACCGCTTATTGAAAGGGGCATAAGCCCGCTTAAGGTAGTCAGGGTTGTCAAAATGATTGGAAATGCACGGCGTTGGCCAGATAATATGATCGCCTTTATCGGCGGTGTGCCATTGATTATTTCAACATCAATTTGCTCAATCAACAAAATTGCATTGTTTACAACGATGCCCGCAAGGCTGATAACCCCCAGAAAAGCCATAAACCCCATTGCCATATCAGTTAACCAAAGCCCGGTAAATACGCCAATAAAAGCCAATGGAATGGTCATGAGAATAATTATCATTTTTCTGACATTTGAAAATTGGGCAACCAAAATCATCACAAGTACTGACAGTGAGATTGGAATTTGTGCATTGATACTTGTTTGTGCAGTCTTTGCGCCTTCACTTTCACCGCCAAAGGTGATACCATAACCTGTTTCAAAATGAATATCAGATAATTTATCCTGAATTTTCTGCAATAGCGCGTCAACATTATAGCCTTCAGCGTTATAGCCTTCAACAGTAATTGTGCGTCTTAAATCACGATGTCTTATTTTTCCCGCTTCCCATTTCAGTTGTAAATTTGCAACCTGAGCCATTGGAACTGTTGTGCCATGTGCTGTCATTAAATTAATATCCTGAATACGATCAATCGAATTTCTTTCTTGTTCTTTCAATCGGCCAATAATGGGTATGGATGTGTCTTTTTCTCGAAAAAAAGTGATTGCCTCACCTGTCAGCGCACGTTGAAAAGCCAGGGCAATTGAGGCTGTACTTACTCCGACACGACGTGCCTGATCCTGATTGATTGAAATGGACAGCTTTGGTATTTTAAGCCCCCAATTATCACGTGCATCACGAATGCCTTCAATGGATTCAAAAATATTTTGTACATCTTCTGCATAAGCATAGAGTTTTTTGAAATCCTTACCATAAATACGCACCTGAATGGGTGCGCCAACAGGTGGGCCGGATTCTAAAAACTTAACAATGCCGATGGCATCTGTATAATTATTCCGAAAATAATTAGAGAGTTCTTCAACCATTTTTTGCGTTTGCGCAAACGAATGATTATTTATAACAAATTGTGCATAATTTGCGGTTCGCTGTTCTCCTCTGACACCGCTTTGAAATCGGGGTCCCTGTTCTCCAATATAAAGCGCTGTGTTGCGAATTTCATTTTTGTAGTTTGCCAGCAAATACTTTTCTACACGTAATGCCTGATCTCTGGTTTCACGATAATCTGTACCTTCGGGCAAGTAAAAATCAATTAAAAATTGCGATCTGTCTGATGGTGGAAAAAAAAGTTTTCGGACACGCGGCGCGACCAGGGTCATCACAAGAATCAAAAGGATTATGCCTGTAGCCAAAGTAATATATTTATATTTTAAACATCTATGCATTACCCATTCATAATACACTGCAAAGGAAGAAGGTGATTGATCCGGGCTGACTTTCTTTTCCCCGGGTTTTAATAAGATTGTACAAAAAATTGGCACCAGGGTCATGGATACAAAAAATGATGCCAACAACACAATGCCAACACCAAAAGTGATGGTTCTACAGAAAATGCCAACACCAGATTTGGCCAGTGCAATGGGTAAAAAAGCAGCGACAGTTGTTCCTGTAGCTGTTAAAAGCGGGATAGATAACTCTTTTGCGGATCGCACCGCAGATTCCATTCGGTCCATTCCCTGACGAATATAGGTGGAAATCGATTCAGTCATAACAATGCCATTATCTACCAGCATTCCTAAAGCAATAATCAAGGACACCAACGATATCTGATGAATAGGGATGCTGATAGCATCGAGAACAATAATGGTAATTAAAAAAGAAACAGGAATCAGTACACTGATAATCAAGGCTTCACGCCAACCTAACAATAAAAACATAATCACCAGCACAATAAGCACAGCCTGCCAAAGATTATTTACAAATTGCGTGATATTATTGATTACCCATTTGGGTTGAAAATTTACCATATGTAAATCAACACCGATATATATTTCATTTTGTTTGCGTTTCAACAGCGCGTTGACTGATTCCCCCAATTCCAATATTTGCCCGCCAGTTTCCATTTCAACAACAACGCCAACAGCATCCTTACCCATATAGCGCATTTGCATTTGTGCGGGATCCTCATACGTGCGTGATATGTTGGCAACATCCTTCAGAAAAAAAATATGGGAATGCCCGGGCAGGGTAATAACAGTTTTTCTGATATCTTCCAAAGATTGAAATTCACCTGTCGGCTCCAAACGAATGCTTTGTGGGCCTACTTTAATATCTCCGCCAGGGGCCAGGATATTTTGTTGAACAAGCGTGGCACCAATCATTTCAGGAGAAATCCCTAATTCATTGAGTTTTGCCTGTGAAAATTCAATATCAATACGTTCATACACCTCTCCAATAACATCCACGCGAACGACATATTCAAGCTGGTTCAGGTCTTTTTTTAGATCATCAGCAATATCTATCAATTCTTTATTACTGAACCCCTCTCCTGTAATGGCGATAACAAAAGATTTAACTGCTCCCAGATCATTGTTTAACCAGGGCTGGCTGCAACCCATTGGAAGCGTGCCGCTTAGATCATTGATCTTTTCGCGAACTTTGTCCCAAATATTTTTGGTATGCTCAATATGTTCAGCAATGACAGGAAATACATAGGATACGCCAGTTTGAGAAACAGATGTCACCTCTTTTAAATCCCCAATTTCAAGAAGTTTTTCTTCAATTTTATTGGTAACAAGTTCCTCCATTTTAAGCGGCGATGCGCCTGGCATACGTGTAATGATTACAGCCTGCCATTTGGGAAATTCTGGAAATTCTTCTTTTGCAATTTTTTGAATGGATGTAATACCCAGAAAAATTACCAATAGGTAAAAAAATAGAATAACGCCTTTATTTTTAAGGGAATATTGTGTCATTGATTTTCTCTCTCATTGAAGGATTCGAATTTTCATACCTTTGCGAATTCTTGACATACCGCCTGTTATGACAAGCTCGCCTTCATTCAAACCATTTAATATCTCAATGGCATCATTTAGAATACGTCCCAATGAGATCTCACGTCGGATAGCTATTTGTTTGGCCTCATCGACAATCCAGACAAAATGCTCGCCAGTTGTCTTGTCTTCCAATATGCTATGAATTGGAATAATTGGAAAAGAAGTATTTGTATTTTCAGAATGTAGATAAATATTGGCTGTCATACCGGGTAAAATTTCTCTTTCTGGATTGACAACTTCAACAAATACTGGATAAGTCAATGTTTGACGATCAGCGGTAACACCCACTTTAGTGATTATACCGGTTATCATTCTATCTGGAAAGTTTAGAAATTTCATTGAGACTTGACGACCTGAATTAATTGAAGAAATCATACGTTCAGGCACACTGATTTGAATTTCTATGCGTGAAATATCGACCAGAGAATAAATGGGCATGCCCGCAGAAACCTGTTGGAAATTGGACATATGTTTTTGAGAGATGATCCCATTGAAAGGGATTTTCATCACAGTATCTTCTAATGCAGCCTTTGCCTGAGCCAGGTTGGAGCGAATGGAACGAATATTGGCTTCAGCAGCTCGAATTTCTTCTTCCCTGCCACCTGTTTTTGCTTTTGCCAATTCTTGTTGTGTGGATTCCAATTCTGCTCTTGCCTGTTCGTATTGGGTGCGGATTTGATCCAATTGACTTTTTGATGCCGCATCCGCTGCATATAGATTTTGAACGCGTTGATATTCAGTATTTGCGGTCTTTACAGTTGTTTGTAATGCACGTATACGTCCTTCAAGACTGATGATATCCTCAGAACGTCCCCCTTTGCGTAATTGATCTAATTGTGCTTCAGTAGCAGTCAACTGGTTTTTAATCGCATCCATGTTCAGACGATAATCTCTGTCATCCAGTTCTGCGACAATTTGCCCGGCTTTCACACGCTGCCCCACTTCAGCAGAAAGATTTTTTGTAACCCCGGGAACACGAAAGCTGAGTACTGATTCACTAATTCCCGCAGCCACACCACTAAAAGCGCTTTCTTCATAAGCTTTTGCACCAGTTGTTATTCTTTGCACTTTTACTGGTCGTATGACATCCTTGGATTGATTTTCTTCGTGCTTTTTGCAGGATAATAGACATAAAAGAAAAAGCGGCATTAACATGACAATAAATTTTATTTTGCTAATCATAAACAATGCTCCACAGATTTTTTTGATGACATGTTTAATCATCGATATGTTGTTGAAAAAAATTGTTTAATTCCTTCACAAGGGTAATATTACCAGGATCATCCATCGAATCCACAAAGGCCTCGACATGGCTGATTAAGTGCAGCAAGCGTGCAACAGATTGCATAAATCGATACCGATGAAGAGTGGCATTAATTTCACTTAATATTAAACTTGACTGAATATCCAGCATGTCAATGGTTGCAATACTTCCATTCAAATAAGCAGTCTCAGCCAGTGCAAGGTTTTCTCTTGCAAGATCAGCATCCTTGATCGCAATTTGCGTATTGTTTCTTAACGTATAATGGTCAAAATAGGTTTCGCGTATTGATCTTGCCAGTTCTGATTTCATTTTTTCGATAGCTGTCTCCGCTTCTCTTATTTCGCTCTCTGCTTTGTGAAGTTCTGAAAACCTGGCGCCGCCAGAAAAAAAAGGCCAGGATACTTTAATCAGTGAATTCCATCCTGTTGTATTGGCATCATCGTAAATAGACTCTAACATATTAACTTCTTTTGCTTTATACGCTGCAATAGCAGCCTTTTCTTCAACAGTGCCATGAAAGGATTCAAAAACATAAGGGGTTGGACGCATATCTCGATGATCGTCTGAGAATTGTCTGAACCATTGAACACTAAAATCCAATGTGGGCCAGAATTTGGCCAACATACGTTCACGATTTTGTCGCGCCTGATCCAGTCTTGTTTCAAGTAATTTTAAATTTGCAGAATGGGCATAGGCCTTTTGAATGAGAAAGTCTCTAAATATTTTTAATTTTCCCTGGGTCTGGTAATATATATCAAAAACGATTGTTCTTTTTCTAAAATTTGTTTCATTAAACTCCTCACGATCAGTCATTTCAAATTCAATTTCTTTTGGCAAATTCAATACATAAATCAACGCTGTCCTGGCTTTATCCAGATCTCTTATAGCTTCAACAAGTTCCATACGACCTTGATTATATTGTATTTCCATGCGAAGCACATCACTTCTGCCGGCACTTTCCAGATTATGTCGCAATAAAACAATATCTAAATGTTTCCGAAGAATGCGCAATTGTTCACGTCTGTCTCTCACATTATCTTCTGCCAGCATATAATCTACATATGACATGACAACTTGAAGCATCAAGTCCTGTTTTGTAATTGAAATTTCTCGATTGGCAGCGGTTTCATCTAAGTGCGCAATTGCAATTGCTTTATTTAATTCACGATTGTAGATATTTTGAAACAAAGATAATTCAAATCGGGACTGCTTTTCAGGACTGGGTTGAATATGTGCGCGTGTTTTATCTAATTGCACATAGGATATATTGGAACCTATTTGCGGAAAATAACCGCTCTTTACAATATCAACAGTGTGAGCGCTTTGCTTTTGATCCCAAATTTTCAGTTTCAAATCCGGATTCTGCTTTATAGCGATTTTAACTGCATCCTTCATCGTGATACGCATTTTCTCTTTTGATTTTCCTATGACAATGGCATCATATAAAAACTCTAAAGGAATGTCATATCCAATTTTCCGCGCGGTTTGCTGATTAAATATTAATTCTACTTTCCAGTTATCAGTTACAACCAGTTCTGAAGGATGCATACCCAATAAAATATTGTATAAATGAAGTGCAGTTTTTCTGGCAATACGTTTAAAATCAAAATTATTAACTGCTGCAACAGCCCCCTGCTCAACACCATGCATCCCCTCTTGGGTAATGGATAATATCTTTTTTTCAGTCAATCGCTTAAAAATATCTTTGCATTGTGCATCTGTAAATGCATATAAGTTTGGCACAAAGACCATATCTGTTTGAAGGGTCATTATTTTGTCGGCATAATTATCATTTGTAATTTCAACAACTTCAACTTCGAGTTGAGGGGATTCTTTTCCAAATGAACGAATAATATCCGCAATGCCTGAAACTTGTTTTTGGGTGTTGGTCAACTTACCAATATTATTTGCGCATGAAAAATGGGGACATAGATAGGTCATTTTTTTTAATGGTTTCAGCTTACGAATAAATGTCAATGCTGACAGTTCAATTGTTGGATCGTAAAGTGATGTCCAATTGGGGTTTTTGGGTTTCAATGTTTGACGTTCCAACAGTCCCAGGTCAATAGGGAAATCAACATTGATACTGACCACCGGCACTTTTAAAGGATTCATATTGGCGAAGGCTTTTGCGGATTCTGTTCCTAAGGTTAAAATAACATCTAATTTATGATGTGTTACAAGATCGTAAGCATCCGATTGAATATCTTTTATCAAGAAATTGCCATTACGAGCGGATTGTTCTGGAAAAATGATTTGAAATTGACCTTGATTCAATATATTCAATTCTGTTTGGATTTGTTCTATAATTGAATTGAACCAATAGTCACCATCGACCAAAATGCCAATATGTTTTTCTGTCGCCTGGCTGTAAGAATAGGTAATGAATAGCAACGATAACAGGCTTCCCAGAAAACATATTCTCTTTTTAACACATTGATAATTAATCATAAGACCTCACAACTTCCTTACTCAGAATTATTTAGGAATTATCTGAAAATAACTTCCTCATTTATTGATATTGTTCGTTTTGAGGAAATTGTACTGTAGAGACGTAGCATGCTACGTCTCTACACGACCTTATTGTTTTGTACGATCAAGAAAAATGAGCATGTTATTTTCAGAGCTTTCCTTAGGAATATTTGAAAAATAACATACGCATTGTTTGAAATGAAAAACTTATTTTTCAAATTTTCCCAGGGGCGTATTCTGCGTTGATATGGATATGGATAATTCATAACACATGATGCATCTGATTAAAAGCGGAAATAACCATTTTTTTTTGTTTATATTAAAGTCAATAAAGATGAATAAAAAGAAATTAATTATGAGCAACGCATTATTTATTCGCATTGAAAATGAATACCAACCGGACAATGATCTGATCCCAAAATATCAGAATAAATACAGGCATTCTTTACCTGACCTACGCTTTTTTTGTCCACACAAAAATAATCAATACGCCAGCCAATGTTTTTGGAACGTGCATTGAATCGATAGCTCCACCATGTATATTGATTGGGTTCATTGTTGAACAGTCTAAAAGTATCCACATAGCCAGAATCAATAAATTTTGTAAACCAGTCTCTTTCCTGAGGCGAGTAACCCGCATTGTTTTCATTACGTTTTGGGTTGGCCAGATCAATGGGTTTATGTGCAACGTTAAAATCACCGCAAAGGATCACTGTTTTTTTCTTTCTTAATTGATTGGCATAGTTCAGTAAAGCATCATTAAATTGAATTTTGTATTCTATGCGCTTCAGCTTGTCCTGCGCATTTGGAAAATACAAATTAACCAGATAATAACGATCATATTCAAGGGTAATAGCGCGGCCTTCATTATCATGATCCGGGCTATCAATTCCCATGAACACTGATATTGGGGACTCCTTTGTATAAACAGCAACACCAGAATATCCCTTCTTTTCTGCGCTATTCCAAAAAGATTGATATCCTGTGATATTCAACAGGTCTTCAGATAGCTGCGATTCGTGCGCTTTGGTTTCCTGGATCCCTATAATATCAGGATTCAATTGGGTGATTGTGTCAACAAATCCTTTTTTTTCAACAGCGCGTATGCCATTGACATTCCATGACAAAAGATTTTTGATTATCATAATTTTTCCTTTTTCTATCAGTTTCAAAAATCCCATGATAATACTTTTTGTTGAAAATGACAATCATTATCCTTTTCCTAAAGCGATAATTGGCCCTGTAGACATGGCACACAACATGCAAGTATCTCAAATAATAGTTGTATTTCTCTTTGTCTTTTGTTACTTTCTCCACATATTTTACCTTTTTACCATTGCGAATAATATCAATGAATTGTTTATACCAAAAAATTATTATCGGCTTTTATGTTTGCTTTTTTGTTACATGCGTTAGTATTTTTTCATCCCACGCCATTGATGTAGTAAGTATTCAACTCAAATGGCGTCATCAGTTCCAATTTGCAGGATATTATGCTGCTATCGAAAAAGGCTTTTACGAACAAGAAGGCATTCATGTCGTTTTAAAAGAACGAAACACTAAAAAAAGTCATATTCAATCTGTCCTCGATGGCGAGGCCGAATATGGTGTGGCTGATGCCGGTCTGTTGTTAGATCGGATGATGGGTAAACCTGTTGTTTTGTTAAAACAAATTTTCCAGCATTCCCCGCTGATATTTGTATCCTTGAAATCATCCAATATTATCAGTCCTTTTGATATGATTGGCAAAGTGGTAATGATGGACTTAGAAGGCCATAGCGATTCACCGCTTATTGCCTTATTTCAGGATACGATTGGTGACATGAATGCCATTAAAACAACCTGGCATTCTTACAACGTTGAAGATCTCATTTCCGGTAAAATTGATGTCATTTCCGCTTATATTACTGACCTGCCGTATCAATTTAAAATAAAAAATATCCCCATCAATATTATTAACCCTCAAAATTTTGGCATCGATTTCTATGGAGATAATTTTTTTACAACTGAAAATGAAATAATAACCCATCCTGAACGTGTTGAAAAAATGATTCGTGCCACGATTAAAGGCTGGCTTTATGCCCTGGATAACAAGAACGAAATTATTAATCTTATTCAAAGCAAATACAACAAAAGTTTAAGTGTTGACAAGCTCCAATATGAAGCTGAAATGATTGATTTAATGATACTTCCAGAAATCACACCTTTAGGTTCGGTGAACTGGAATCGCTTCAAAAAAGTTGTTGAAACATACAAAAAAACTGGCGTTAAAATCGTTGGAGATTCCATTAAAAATTTTTTATACAAAAGCACTTCTATTAATATACAACCCTCTGATTTTACTCTGACACCAGAAGAAATCAATTGGCTAGAAAAACATCCTGACATTATTGTTGGTTTTGATGGAGACTATGCACCATATAGTTTTAAAAATGAGAAAGGCCTATTTGAAGGCATTGCTGTTGACTATGTTGATGAAATTAAATGTAAAACAGGCCTTTCATTCAGTACATACCCTGAAGGTGCATGGGAAAACCTGTATCAGGATACTATGGATGGCAAGGTTGATGTGATTGCAACCTTGATGATTCGACCGGATCGTTTAAAATATTTCATTTATACAAAACCTTATATTTCTTTGAAATATTATATCATTACCCGCAAGGACAATAATACCATTATGAGTCGTCAATGCTTACACAATAAGAAATTAGTTCTTGTAAAAGATTATTCTACGACAAATGACATACGAGAAAAATTTCCTTTTGCCATACACAACTTAGTAGACACCATAACAGATGCAGTGATTGTTGTTTCAAGCGGAAATGCAGATGCCAGTGTTCTCGCATTAGGTATGGCCCAACATATTATTGCCAAGCATAATATATCAAACCTTAAATTTGTAGCACCCTATGATCAAGAATCATTTGAACAAGGATTTGGCATACGAAAAGACCTGCCTGAATTGGCATCAATACTTGATAAAGCCTTAAAATTAATCGACAACGAAGAACGTATTCGCATTTTTCAACGATGGAGCAAATTAGAAATTGCAAAAAAGGAAACAGTTCTTGATACCATGTTATTATCAGAGGAACAAAGCATTCTGACCCCCCAAGAAAAACAGTGGATTGAAAATCATCCAATCATAAAGGTTGCATCCTGTGCGAGCTGGGCACCTGTTGAATTTGTTGATCATGATGGTGAATATAAAGGTATTTCTATTGATTATCTTCATCTCATCTCAAAGCATTTTGGCATAAACTTTCAAATAGAAAAAAATATTTCATGGCTTAAGGGTCTTGATATGCTTAAACGAAAAGAATTGGATTTGCTTACTGCTGTTTCTGAAATTAAAGATCATAAAAACTATATAACGTTTTCACGTCCCTATTTAACACTTCCATCAGCAATATTTACATTGGACTATATTTCGTATGTTCATAAACCTGAGAGTTTAGCACAAAAAAAAATTGGCGTTCTCAATGAATATGCGATTGAATCATATTTAATTGAAAGATACCCGGAAATAGAGATAGTTGAAATGGAAAACGTTGCTGAGGCACTGAAACAATTACAGTATAAGTCTATATACGCTTATGCGGGAAGTATTTTTATCACCAGTTATTACATCAAGCAAGAAGGTTATAACAATATAAAAATTTCTGGGTATTTGGATCATAAATATCAGGTTTCAATGGGGACTCGTAAAGATTGGCCTGAGTTGGCTGGGATTATTCAAAAAGGTCTGGAATCTATTGATAAAAATGAACTCAATAATATTTATAAATCTTGGATTCCTGTAAATTATGAAGAAACTGTTAATTATGACTATGTATGGAAATTACTTCTGGTTTGTGGGGCAATCTTTATCATAATTGCCATCTGGAACAGAGTTTTAAAAAATGAAGTCATTGAACGAAAACGAGCTGAACAGGAAGCTACAGAGGCGCAACTATCCATGATAAATGTGATTAGAGAACTTAAAGCAGAAAAAGAAAAAGCAGAAGCTGCTGTGAAATCAAAAACAGCTTTTCTGGCAAATATCAGTCACGAAATCCGAACCCCAATGAATGCTGTCTTAGGTTATATTGATGTGGTGATGGATCATGAGGATATTCTCGAAAAATCGCGTAAGCACCTTCAGATTGCCAGAGCCTCGGCAGCATCATTACTTTCATTGATGAATGAAATTCTGGATGTAAGCAAGGCAGAAAGTGGAAAATTATCCATAAACAATAAATCTTTTAATATGCATAATGTCATTCATTCTGTAATGGATATTATGACAGATAAAGCCCTGAAAAAAGGACTGAAAATTTATCAATTTATTACACCTGATATTCCAGTGTATGTATATGGTGATGCCAACCGATTGAGACAGATATTAATCAATCTTATTGATAATGCCATAAAATTCACTATGAATGGAAATGTAACACTCTCTGTAAAACAATCGGATCAACCTGATTTTATTCATTTTTCTGTTGAAGACACTGGTATTGGAATTGATAATGAAAAATTGAGTACAATTTTTGACCCTTTTGTTCAGTTAGATGATTCTACAACAAGAAATTATGGCGGCACAGGGCTGGGAACCACTATTGTTAAGCATCTCGTTGAGCTGATGGGTGGAACGATTAATGTTCAAAGTGAACCAAATAAAGGCAGTCAATTTTATTTTCATGTGCATATGCCTGCTACCGAAATTTTGCCTGATGAACTATCCAATTATGAAGACAATACCTCAGCGAAACAATTACAGATCCTGCTTGTTGAGGATATCATTGTAAATGCAAAGCTGGTAAAAAATCGTCTGGCCAAACAGGGACATACTGTTGACCATGCCTGGAATGGACGAGAAGCCATTCATAAATTGAGCATCAATCAATACGACATGGTTCTAATGGATATTCAAATGCCTTTGATGAATGGCATTGAGGCCACCAAACACATTCGACAAATGGGACTGAAAAATATTCCTATCATTGCACTGACAGCCAGTGTTTATCAGCATGAAAAACAAATTTATTTTGATGCCGGTATGAATGATATCGTGTCAAAACCAATTGATTTTAATTATTTATTTAAAATTATTAAAAAATATGCTACAAACATACAACGAATAACAGCATTACCCGAAAAATCCTTGCCAATTATTGATGGTATTGACGTGAAAGATGCTATGGATAGAATTGGCGATCTTGATTTTATTCTATACGAATGGAATTCTTTTTTTCAGGATAATAAAAATGTTGCTGATGAAATATCCAAAGCGCTTTCAGATAATGATCATAAAACTGCCTATGAAATTGCGCATCGGGTCAAAGGCGTTTCAGCAAATCTTTCAATAACAAAAATATATCATATTGTTTCAGATATCTGTGATCAAATTCAAGTTATGGATATCAAATCTGTTCAGGCATTACTGAAATCACTTGAAAAAAACTTGACGTCCATTTCAGTTTCAGTAAAACAACTTGCACATGTGCCTGATAACAATTTTTCAGAAAAATCTGGCATTGAAAATACCTATGACGTATTAAAGGAAATTCAAACTGCCCTGAATCATTATGATATGGATAAAGTCGATCAACTCTTAGAAAAACTTTCTGCGTATTATGCGGATGCTGATCTGGCAGTATTACTGAGATATATAAATGATTACAATTATGAAGGCGCATTGTCTGAAATACAAACATTAATAGACGAGATTGACAAGAAAAATGTTTAAAAAAATTAGAATATTGGAGACCAAAATATGAAAAATAAGCCCATAATACTTTATATTGATGATGAAATCCAAAACTTATCTTTGATCAGGCAAATATTGAATGAACTTTATCACGTTATCGTGTTTCCTGATGGCATAAAAGCATTGGAATCCATGAATAAAATCAATCCTGATCTGATTTTATTGGATATCATGATGCCATCAGTGGATGGCTATGAAATTTGTCGAAAATTGAAGGCATCCAAAACAACTGCGGAAATACCGGTGATATTTGTGACAGCGAAAAGTGAGATTGAGGATGAAATGCATGGTCTTTCACTGGGTGCTGTAGATTATATTACGAAACCCTTTCAAAAAGAATTATTGAAGCTGAGAATTAAGAATCAACTCGAACTACGAGAGAAAATTCTTATAGAACGAAAACTTTCAGAAATGAGAGCCGATATTGAACGTATTGCACGACATGATTTAAAAACCCCGCTCAATGCAATCATTAATTATCCAATTATAATCAGGGAAGATCCACTCACTGATTTACAGGCAGAGTTGTTAGCTGATATCGAAATGGCCGGTCAAACCATGTTGGATTTAATTAATATGTCTTTGGACTTATACAAAATGGAACAGGGAAAATACAAACTAAACCCTGTACCTGTGAATATTTTATCTGTAATCGACAATATATTGCGCAACAATATGTTTATTGAGTCAAAAAAGCGGGATGTGGTGATGAGAATCAATGGACAACCTGTATCTAATCATGAATTTATTGTAATGGGTGAAGAACTCTTATTTTATTCATTGTTCTCCAATTTAATTACAAATGCTTTTGAGGCATCATCAAGGACACAATCTATCCGGATAGAATTAAACAATATTGATGAACTATCCATATCAATTCATAATCAGAGCGTAGTGCCTGTTGAAATACGCGATACTTTTTTTGATAAGTATGTTACCCATGGTAAAAAGAATGGAACAGGATTAGGCACCTACTCTGCAAAATTGATCACTGACACATTGGGTGGTAGAATCTTTCTAAAAACGTCTGATGAAACAGGCACAGAGATTAGAATTGTTTTTTAGAAAGGGAGAAAGGGGACGTCTATGATTTTATGCTTTTCTTCAATCCATACATTGAAATTTTTTCCTGCAAGAAATAAAAACTTTCAGAGAAAAGCGTAAAATCATAGACGTCCC
>Ga0272440_1002655_pt1 | contig 13775 bp, 8 predicted proteins | sample SSMMMBAug17_FD_192440 | JGI IMG/M metagenome (GOLD analysis project Ga0272440, IMG submission 192440) | Marine sediment archaeal communities from Little Sippewissett salt marsh, Falmouth, MA, United States - SSM-MMB-Aug17 | ecosystem: Environmental > Aquatic > Marine > Wetlands > Sediment ...
CCTGACGAACTTTATTCAGCAGGTAGGGTACGAGTAACAGAATACTCGGTTATGTCATGATTTATCAAGCATAACAAATATTTAAACATCCTCGAGTCGCGCAACGCGGAAATAAGCGGCTTTCAGTCCGCTTGATTGATTTGTTATTAGAACTATTTAGATTGTGCTGAAATTACGGGTGAAATTATGTTTAATGTTTTATAGTATATAGTATATACAGAATTAAACCGGTTAAAAAAATTCGTAGACCGATCTACAGAAAACTTTGGTAGATGTCAGACATATAAATCTGTTGTGTATGTAACTGTTCAGTTTCAGAATCTACGTGCTTTATATTATAGAAGAAATCATGCATTTTAAACTGCTGCATTACTTCATTTTTAAAACTGTCTAATTTTACATTAAAATCAAATCAATTGCACTGATAATTATCCTTGTATATATGTCGTTAAAAATTGATATTCTTTATTTAATCATTTTTAAATTTTTTTCTCTTTTTTTTTGTTGTTTACAGGTGATTTCGCCCTCTGTACAAAAGAATACGTGTGTGTATTTTTATTCAGTTCATTCAACCAGTTTTGAATCTGATTCATTGTAAATGACTTTTTATTTATTGCAAATTTTTTTAATGCAGCCTGTTTAATTGCAGAATATTCCATTGGTATTGATGTCTGGCAATAACCGGGATTGTCTGTTGCAATCAAAGGAAATAAATGACAGGCGGCATTTTTTTCAATATCATGCCATGTGAATATTGGATGTTCATCTAATTTATTCAGTTGAGATATTCTAATATTACTTGTAGGACAGGTTTCGATTGCTATTTTTTTTTTCAGTAAATTTTTTTTGACATAACTTTGTGCAGATTCTATCGTTTTTACCATACTATATTGTTCATCTTCTAAAGTTTTCACTGTAATCAGCTTTTCTCCTTCTTTATAAGAAGAGAGGTCGAAATGGTATGCAAGAAAAATTTCTCTGACAATGGGGTCACGTATCCGTTCAAAACGGTCAAGCTCACCTTTTTCAATAAGCATCTTTTTTAATTTAATTTGTGAAGGCAAGAGCAATTCAAGTTTTGATACTCCCAAGAAACGCCATTGCCATGCCCTGAGTAAAACGTAAGGGTTGTATGATTTATGGTATATGTCGATACACAATTTGTCTATTTCCGCTTCAACGCTCTGTTTTAGCGAAGAATCTTCAATAAATTTGAATATCCATACAAGATCATCCATTCGATTCATTTTTGACATTTTCACCTCAGAATTTAAGTTGTACCAGAGTTCTGGATGAAAACCTAAAGCAATACAATGTCCCAATCGGCTTCCTAGTGGCAAATCAAGGAAATGAATTGCTTCATAAATAGTTCTGATTCCTGATATTAAGTGGCTAAAGTCTTCTCCCGCATGAAATGTATAATGAAGTTTTGGTAGATCAAAAACAGTTTTTAAATCATTTTTTATGACTGGCAACATCGTTTGATACTTTAACTCTCTGAAAATTGGTGCAAAAACTTCAGGTGGGGTATGTAATTCATTCCCTGCACCATCAATGCCAACCAAATACTCACCAAATCTGCTATTTTTTCTCGCTTTCATAAATGCAGTAAGCTGTGAAACAAGACTGTTTCTCAATTCTACATGGCGGGGAGTTGTTAAAAGACCTATCCCGCTTGATGCCAGTTTCATCCTCAATGTATCTGGTTTTTTAATAAAATGGCAAATAACACCAAATTTTGGAACTTTACCATCTGGAAATTTTTCCGATTTATGAACCAAGTCTTCATATGCTTCAACAACTGGAGCAAGCTTTTTCTTGATAAAGTTAGCTTCAGTCTCTTTACCTGCTATCCTGACCTCCAGAATTTTCAAATTACTGGATTGAACAATCTGATAAATATTTTCCTGATTAATTTTCTTTTCAGTCACTTCTCGCAGGGGACTCTGACTCAAACCATCAAACAGATCAAAACCTGTAAAATACAGCTGATGAACACTTAATTTAAATATGAGTGTTGAAATAATATGATAAAGATGAAGCATACGAACCGCATGTGTTGACAATTCATTCTGCAGTTTATACAAGGCCAGCGTCCAAAGGGCACCTTCAAGAACAATGGGAGAATCGTTTGTGTTGAACCCTTTCAGACATTCAGCAGGGTGGTTTTTATATAACAACGGAATTTTGCCAATGTCATTCAAATATAATAGCGAATTACAGCAAGCATTTTCAATTTTCACCGCTTTTCGTTTTGATAACTGTTCAGATACATTATGATTTAAAATCCAGCAAATCAGCCATTCCCTGATTAATTTGGCAAGTTGAATCCAGTTATATAATTCTTTTCCTTTCACGTAAGGCAGTAAATAGTGCCATATTTGTCTTAGCTTTGGATCATCCCAAAAGGTCTTAATCCAATCCATGGGTGATTTCAAAACCTGATCCCAGATATGAACAGGATGAGCAGAGTTTGCAAAATGCATGTGCACTTCTGCAAAACCTGTTTGCATTAATGCCTTCATATGAAAATCGTCTGGCAATGGAATAATAGGATTATTAAAGACTTTTCGAATAATAATAGATTGATCATTATGAGAATGGCGCAAGGTGTTCGCCAGTTTTGTTGCTATTAGAGGCAATGTAGATATTAATGAACTGTAACATTCCACCCATTCCAAGCTGGATTCAGAAATGAATTGCATTTCACCAGAATCCAATCGCATAAATTTTTCAGATATACGACGCATTGCTTTTAAAAAAAGCAATGCGTAGCAATTGCTTCGGGAAAAAAATTGTTCAATGGCATACTGCCGTTGACGTTCTTTTACAAAAGGTGCTTCCTGATAAAAAGCAATTGATGTCATTTCTTGTAAACTTTTTTGGTTTTTCGTATAGGCGGCACATGTATTGCTGAGATAGTGTTGTTTTAAAAAATCAAAAGTATTTAAAAAGGTAATACTGATACCTGTCGAAATATCAAAATTATGGGGTTGAAACATATTAACTCTTTATTGGTTTTTAATTTTTTGGCAAACCAAATTTTCAGGCTTGCATCAATAATTCTATAATTCTTGTCTAAAATAATTTACCAAGCTATCTTTTATTCCTTTTATCTTTGTTTCCTCCAGTTCAGTTTCACTATAACTTTTTACCGGCATTAAAGCGCATAATATATTATATGCTGTTGTATTTTCTTCTTCAATATAGAGTGCTTTATTATCAAATTGTTTACCATGAAAAAATAATCGCCACTTATATTTAAAAGCTTGAAATCCTTTAACTGCATTTAATCTTTTAGTTTGATCCAGTGAAAGAAAAGAATTGATAAAAGGGCAGTTCAACCAGAATTCAAAAAATGGGATTTCGATACCTTCAGTTTGCTTTTCCAGTCTTCGTTCCATTATATCAAACTCATTGTTACAATCTTCTTGTGAACCTGGAAATTTTATATTACCGCCTGAGTTAATCTTAATTTCTTCCATTAGTGTTGAATGAAGGAGTGAGATTGTACATTCATTTAAAAGTCTGCCTGCTGACAACTTTTCAGTAAATACTGAATCCGACAGATATTGAAACCGTTGTAAGGAATTATGCCATATATTGACAATTGTTTCAATTGGATATTGTTTAATATCTTTTAAGGAATAGTTATTGATCCAGTAGGTTAGAGCATCAACTATCTCACTGCTTATTATAAAAGGCTTGACTTTATCAATGATTGTATTTTGTAAAAGTTCAGAATTTTCTTGAATATCAGAAAAGTCTGTAAATACTTCATGAGCGCACCATTTTTCAATTTCTCTTCTCACAATATCATTTACATCTTTATCATTTTCATTATAAACAGATTTAATCACCTCTGCGATTACACCAATGCCTCTTTGAAAATTGACATAGTAATGTTCTCCAGCAGTATCGGAAATGGCAACACTAAATGGCAGTAAAATGCTTAAAGTTGTATCATCTATATTTGAACAAAAAGTATTCCAGTCTGTCAAAACACCCTGGACAAAAGATGATATCATTTTCGGTGTCTGAAATTGACTAAAATTATTATCCATTTTTCGCATGATTCTTTGAACTGTATTAATCCACTCAAACTTCTTCCATTCGTTATTTTTTTCTTGACTATCGGGAAAGCTTTTGCGAAATCTCTCGTTTGGATTATTGACTACTCGCAAAAAACCCGGTCCTTTTCGGTAATAATAATGAGTATTTATATCTGTATTTGCAATCATTTCATTGTGTACCCTCTTAACAATTCGTTCGGAGCATTCCGGCAGACAATCTTCTGTTTTGGTTTGAATCAAAATATCGCCCAAAATATCTTTTGAAATTGTTTTAACAATTTGTGATTCTACAAAAGGGGATACAAAAGAAAGCCAGTAATAAAAAATTTTTTCTGGCCTTTCGCTAAAGATACCACACACCAATTCATTGAATACTAATATGGTAATATTTTTTCTTTCATGAAAATCATATTGGGGTTGCAACAAGATATACCGTGGATCATATTCTTCATCTATACTTTTCTTTACCAATATCTGAATAATGGTTCTCAACATCTTTATGCTGTATAGTACTCGGGGATACATTGTAGACCTAAAACCAAACTCGCTTAATTCATTTGAAAAAAGATACACCAGATCAGGTGTTTTTATGTTTGTATCTGTATTTTCTGAAGTTAATATTGTATTGATCATGATTTTCAATAGTTGCATTAACACACGATTGGTTTCAGGCAATATTGTTGTATATGGATTTTTAGTGTTGAATCTGGTCGCAGGATGACCTTCTGGATATCGAAAAACTTTATGAACAAATCGCACAAATAAATCTTTTAAGTTATAATTACGAACTCCACTGTGATCAACGTATCGACATTCAAACCGTTCTGGATTTGTCAGTAGAATGATATAAGGGGAAGGCAAATTAATCCGATTTACAATGGGAAAAAGTTTGAGTTGATACTGAAATTCCACATCTTTTAGAATCAAGATATCTTCAGTTTTAATAAACTTTTCCCTCAATGCCAATTCTGATGTTCTCGAACTGTTAAACAATTTATTTCGAATGACAAGTTTAAATAGATCTGAATCCCCTCCCACAATAACAATTATTTGTTCAGAGGCGAGATACTTGCGGATGTTTTCCAAGATGGTCCAAGTTTTGTCATAAGCGATATCAATATCATCAATCATAAGCACAAAACAATCAATCTTTTGTGAATTTAACTTATTCAGAAGATCAATCGATTGAGCGATAAATTTATGAAATTGTCTGGTAAGCATAATTCCGCTACATCCATTCATCAACGCATAATTTCCAAATACTTCAGGATATTGAAAAGATTTTTCCATATAGTTTTTATAGGCAGTACTGTCAAGGGCGATAAAGGCTTCGCAAAGACGCTTTAATGTTTCCTCCCATTGTGCGAGGAAATACTGATCTTCATGTTTCTGGAAATTATTATTTTCCCTGATTTCCTGGCATATTATTGATGTCAATGTTGCAATAAAATACTCAGCTTCTTCAAGCATTCCTGGATCTATCATTGGCAGAAAGAACAGATTTTCATTTAAGCCTCTTTCCATGTCTTTGATATATCGTTGCAATGTCAACATAAAACTGGTTTTACCTGTGCCTCTTTTTCCCAAAACACTTATGGTCTCTTGAGTACAAGTCATGGGAGGGAAGTTATTTGATTCTGAATATAACTTTTGTGTTTTTTCCCTGCTTTTTTGAATCTGTTGTTTAACAATCTTAACTGCTTGTTCTAATTCTGCCTGAAAAAAAGATTCCTGATAGTGAAAATCTCTGGCTTCTAATGCATTAAGGTTTATGATAATACTGTTTGACATATTTTTATTCATGTTGGTTTTCCTGTTATTCATTAATAATAATGATTAGCCTGTTTTTTGTGGAATCAATTTGTTTTGATATAGAATATCTCGAATATCTTTTTGATCTTCAAGAGCCTTTTGGCACAAATTGTTAATATGTTTATACCCATGAATCTGGCTCAATTTGGCGAGAAGCGCGATGGTTGTGTTACAATTTTTCTGGTTGACAACTTTATTTACATTTATACCATTGGCGCACTTATTTGTAAATACATAAACAGCTTGTTCTAACACGTCCATGGCATCTAGAACATTAAACGTCATAACACTTTCCCACACATTGAGATCAAGTTCTCCATGGTCCATAGCCATTTTAACAGTATGACATTTACCCATAGCTTCCATACATGATTGAATTAAAAATTCGGGTATAACAGGGTTCACTTTTCCTGGCATTGCCGAAGACCCGGGTTGAACCGCTGGAATGAACAATTCATTCAATCCAGCCTCAGGTCCGGAAATCAGAAATCGGATGTCCTTGGCTATTTTAATCAAACCGCGTGCAAGAGTATCCAAAGACCCTGAAATTGTCAGCATGTCATCTGGATTCTGAGCAGCATCAAATAAATTATCGCTTCTCGAATAAAGAGTATCGTTTGAAAGTTGTTGTAAAGCCAATATTACTTCATCCAGATAGTCAGAAGGAACTGTAGTTATATCCCCGACAATTGTTCCCCCTAAATTGATACGATGCAGTTGCTGGATATCACATTCAAGTCTTTTTCTACCACGCTCAACAAAGGCAGCATAGGCTGAAAAAAAACCTTGAAACGTTATTGGAACAGCATCCTGCAGACAGGTTCTGGCCAGATGATTTATATTCATAAATGCATCTGCCTTATTTGTGAAAATCTCTGATAATTCCTTTAAAACTGTGTTTAGTGATTGCCATTCCAAAATTATTGAAATGCGGCAAGCAGTTGGATAAACATCATTTGTAGATTGATGGAGATTTACATGATCATTAGGGTGTAAAGGACCATCCTGTTCTGTTTTATCAATGATCTTATTTCCCATGAATGCCAATATTTCATTGGCATTCATGTTCGCAGATGTCCCCCCCCCTCCATGAAGTCGATGAACTGGAAAATCTTCAACCATTGGATTTTCCATTATATTCGCAACAGCTTTCAGAATGGCATCTTTATGCACATCTTTCAGATAGCCGCATTGATGATTGGCAATGGCTGCAGATTGTTTCACCCATAGCAGTGCTTTAACCAGATTTGGATAATGCCCAATGGTTAATTGCCGGTGATAAGGAAAATTATCCACGGCTCTTTGGGTTTGTATGCCATAACGCGCATCAATAGGCACGCTGACCACACCTAATAGATCTCGTTCTTTTCGGATCATAAAATATTCCTTTAATCCAATTCGCAGTAGTTACTGTCACTTCATCGACTCATTTACCATTTGAATCTATTTATACATTGGCAAACCAATCTGTTAGATGAAGCACCAAGTCTGCCTGTTTCCACTTGAGCATATTTTCAGAATTATCATTAATGGAAATAGTTAAAGGCAAGCGAGCCCCTGGGGCAACTATTTTTGTGGCAGCTTCAGTAATATCAAATATTAAAGTAGAACTAACCTGCTTACCAATTCGTTTAAACTTTCCAGCAAAGTTTGGCTTGGATTCATCCAAGTCATCATCACTGCTGATATCCACAAAGACACTGATACTGATCGGTGTTTTTTCATCAGAAGGTGTTTTTAGTTCAACATTTCTCAGTCTTAACAAAACTTGATTCAAATTACTGACATCCCATCCTGCAGGAATGGGTTCACCAGGTATTCGGTGGCTGACTTTCTCCGATGTCAACGTGACAGTTTCCTGTCGATACTTGGTTTCAACAATGCTAATCGTTTGTTCCCCCGCAATATTTTGTTGTACCAATCTATCAATATCATTTTTCCGCAAATCTTCATTACCAAGTAAAATCATAAGTTTACACAAAGCTGCTTCAGGGGTGATATCATTTGCTCCAACAACGCCTCGATCCAGCAAAGCCACACTTGTCTCATATGTACCCAGTTCAACAGCGCCTTCTGAACATTGGGTTACATCAAGAACAACAAGTCCTTTTCTTGTTGCATCTTCAATCTTGTCCAGAAAAGCTTCTTCAGTCGGCGCATTTCCTGTACCATAAGCTTGTAGAACAATCGCTCTCAGATCTTCCAGATTGATCACCTCGCCAAATAATTTCCCATCCTGAACCCCCGGAAAAATGGGAAAAGTGATCACCCGGGTTTTTAGACTTTTTCGTGCAATAAATTTTCTCCCCGTGGGTTTTCGAAGTAATTTTTTATTAATTTGAATATGCTCACCCGCTGTTCCAAGTGCAGGATAATTGGGTGAATCAAAGCCTGCATAACCACTGGCGCTTATTTTTCTGGCCCTATTCCCTCGGATCAACTTATCCCTAAAAAAAATACACACTTCAGGAACAATGGGAAGTCCATAGTAATGAGCATTTGCAATCATAATGGATGTCATCAAATTTTGTTCACCGTCATTTCTGGGATATCCCACAATGGGCAGTTGAGAACCAGTTATAATTACAGGTTTTTCAAGATTTTCAAGCATAAATGACAATGCTGAAGCAGTATAAACCATTGTATCAGTTCCATGAAGAATAACAAAACCATTATACATTTCATAATTTTTCTGTATAATTTCTACCATTTCCTGCCAATATTCAGGCTTCATGTTCGTGGAGTCAATAGGCTTTTTAAAACTATGGGCATCAATGGGGAAAAATTTTTTAAGTATTTCCAGTGCGGGCACTTTCTCTGAAAATTCATCCCAAGGTGCTACAACTAAGGGGCTTTCAGGATCATTTTCATCACTGGCAATACATCCGATGGTACCACCAGTGTAAATAATTAAAATGCCTTTGTTATTTTGTTTGCTTGTCATTATGACCTCCTTTTTTTTATTTTTTAGATTTATTCTATTCTTTTCATTAATTAGTATTACTCATTTTTTCATATAGCTCAAACATTGTTTTTGACACTTTTTGACTAGAAAAAATTTTATCTCCTATTTCACCAACATATGGTTCACTCAGCACTGTTTCAATAGTATTATTCCGTTTGTTAAAATCATCAACATGATCAGTATATGCCAATATCCAGCTAAACTTAGCAATAAGTGCTGGTAAAACATAACCACTGACAGGAATCGCTCCGGCCTCCTGGGCTCGAATTCCAGATTCATACAGATCTGGTTTTGTGGTGACTGTGGGATAATGACTGGCAATCAGCACAGGTATTTTTTGTTTTTTTGCTTCTGTTATGAAAGGAAGATAATTATGCCTTTCCTTAAAAGTTGGAATTGTGTGTCCACCAAAAGAAAAGAGAATAATTCCTTTACATTGGTCAGATTCCAATATATTCATATGGATATTGGCATCATTACCAGGACTCAAGGGAATGGGAATAATTCCTGTTGAAAATTTATTCAGATATCCCGGTTTTTCAGAATAATCTGACTTATTTTTTTTGAGAAAACTGATCTCCAAAGGATCTTTCACTTGAACTAGAGGTGGAAAAGCGGGAGAATTTAATGCATCAAAATCCTTGTCATCTTGTTTTTGGGCCCGACAGGCTCTGAACGCTTTTGTATTAAAAAACACCATCACCTCGTTTACTCTGAAATCTCCGTCACTGGAAGCAATTTCAGCGCTTCGAAGCAAATTAATCAGACCATCCCCATGACTTCTATCAGCAGGCAATTGTGCTCCTGTAAATACAACCGGAAAATTCAGTTTTGGTCCCAATGCATAGGCAACTGCTGAAGCAGTAAAACAAATTGTATCAACACCATGTACAACGATTATGCCATTGGGCGTATTAACCTTATATTCATTTATAATAGCAGCTGTAATTTTCTCCCAATCTTCTGGCACCATATCGGTGCTGTCTTTGTTCAATGCAAAATTAAGAGAAATCTCATGTTTTTCAAATATTTGCGGAACTGCACGGGCAAACTCTTTTGGGTCTGCCGGAGGACGCAGAACATCATCTTTTCCTCGGACCATTGCAATCGTACCACCTGTAAATATTAAGGATAACCTCTTCACTTATTATTCCTTCTCTGCTTGTATAAGATAGAGCAATTCATACAATTGCTCTTTGTCTTTATAATAATAAGATTGCCCTTTACTCTTTAGAATTTTCCAGTAAGGCATCAGTGGTGCATAAAAATCACGAAACAATAATTTTTTCACTGCCACAATACCATACTTAAAACCAGATGCCTCCAGACAAGTAATTGTTTCCTTTAAACAAACCAGAGATGTATGGATAAAGACAAGATTTCCAGAAACAGATAAGACATGTTCTGCCAACTTGACAAGACTGCAGATCATCATATTACCTTTTTCACCAGCCCAAAACGTTGCTGAAATTTGATTTGGAGAAGGCAGTGAAGCAGGATTTGAAATAATGTAATCAATTTGTTTATCAATATCTTTTAACCAGTTACTGTGGCTCGCATTCAGTGTTGTGACATTGTTCAAGTGATTTAATTCAAGATTCCGCTGCGTCAGGTTCAGTGCAGTCTGGTGAATGTCAACCCCATATACATGCCCTGCACCATGCAACGATGCAACAATGGACTGAATGCCACAACCTGCACCATAATCCAGCACAGTATGATTTGATGACAAATTTAAATACTGATGAAGGTTTTCAGCAAGAAATAAAGAATAAGGTGTTACCATAAATGGTTCTTTTTCAAAAAGTTCAAATTTTACAGTTTTATTAATACGATATTGTTTCTTATTCATAAAGTTCATAATCCTTTTGTATCATGTAAAATTGCCTGATCTAGTATCAGTCTTTCAATGTAATTCGCACCAGTAAAATTGCTTTTTGTAAGATTACATCTAGTCATGTCAGCTTCTCTTAAATACGCATTTGTAAATGTCGAATAACTCAAATCTGCACCGCATAATGTTGCTTTTGTCAGTGTCGTCTCCTGAAAACTCCCCCCTGTGAATGTTCCTTCGTTAAATTTGCCTTCTGTCATGTCACTTTTGTCAAAAATAGAATTGTTAAAATGGCTGTTGGATAAATCCAGTTTTTTTAGATCGGTATTCACAAGATAACTGCCAGGATAATAACCACCTGATAATGATAATGAAGATAGTTTCAATTTCGTACGGCTTATGATGGAAAGGCAGATACTTCCCATATACAGTCCCGCCTCTGTCCGCCATTTTTTATCCTTTGATGAGACGATCCAATCCATTAATATTTTTGACACAGAACCGGGAAAGAGTGCTTCTTTTGATGGATCGTATATCACTCCAGCTTCTGAAGACATATCAAAATCATACACTTCCATCTCCAAATCTGATTCTGGTACAATTTCAAAAAACCAGTCCAGAGTTTCTTTTTGAACAGGTGCAGCCCCCATTCCTTTATACGCTTTTTGATTAATACATTTCTTCCAGGATTGCGCCAGAAAATAGTGAGAAAAAAAATCATGAGAAAATTTAATAGAAGTCGAACTGTTTGAGAAATCCTCTGGAAAAATCAACTCATTGCAGTGACGTAAGAATTCATTTTCTGCCAAAACTTCCTTTTTAGGGAACATTGCATTGAGAAAAGCATCCAGACTGCAGGCAGGATTGCTTTCACCTGGCATGATCTTATTTTGAAATTCCGAAAACTTTAACAATAACTCATAAGCCTGTTTATTGGAAATGCCATGGAAAGCGATAAGTTCCAGACGGCTGAAAATATATTTTTCAACTATATCGGTCAGCATAATATTTCTATTTAAGTCCAGTAAAGGTAATGTTTGTTTACTAATTTCAAGCAAACCATTATAAGTGGTTATTTTTTTTGATAGTTCTGGCGAAATTGAATCCCACAGATGTGAATGATAATTTTTTGCGCGTAAAATCAGCATAATATTTTGCATCGCATTTTTATCTGTACTCTTTTGATTAGCTTCATTAGTTGATTTATAAGATCTCAATCGATTAATAAGATCACCTGAGTCAAGGGGTAAATCTTTCAAAAAATCCAGGACATCTTTTGGCAATTTTTTGTTTTCTATAATCCGATTAGAACTTTTACTGTTCATAACAGCCAGTGCTAAAAAAAATTGAAAAAAAGCTTCATGCATGAATTTCCATTTGTCGCCATTGCGGGTTAAAAACGAGTCATTTGTAATGGCCATAGTCAGATTTTCAAACTCTTTCGGGTCATCTGGATCAAAATAACGTTTGACCTTATCCTTTAATCTGGAATAAGTGATTGAATGTTGGTCTAATTGCCAGATCGTTCCAGCCAATTCCTGACAGAATTTTTTGAGATGATCTGTATTGATAATACGTCTGTCATTTTTGCTCGTACACCATTTATTAAAATATATCGTAAATAGGTCCGCCTTCGTCAGACTTTTTACGTCCTCCAAGTATGGAATGATCTGTACCATCATTTCCAGCATCATTGGATGACAGCTCATTTCAAAAAAACCTGGCAGAGTCTCAAGTTTTGCTGAAAATTGATGATAATCTTCTCCAAAAATTTTTTTTAGATAGTTTTGAACATCATTTTTTGTAAATGCATTCAGCTCTTTTAGCATCCCATTATGATTAAAAAGATTTTTACCTATTTTGGTTTTTTCAAATAGTTTATAAAAGTCATCCTGACTGCTGAACACTTGTTTTCTGGAACTTAATACCAGCTTTCCATTTACATGATACAGTTTATCTATTTGATTGAGATGGTCAAATAATGATTCATGGGTAAGGCGTGTTGCCATTTCATCAAACCCATCCAGCACAAAAACAAGTCGACCATTTTTGACAAGCTCCAGCAATTGATCCACATTTAAAATTTGATCTTTGAAATGATCAAATATTAGATTTTTTATTAAAATTTCAATATCTTCTATTTTTCGATAATTTGACAGGTCAATATAGATAGGTAATGGTTCTACAGTAGGATTTTCTGCGTAAATTTTTGCTTGTCTGGCTGCAAACGAAAGCAAAGAGGTTGTTTTCCCAATACCAATATCACCCAGAAGTAAAAAAAAAGATGGTGTTTTTTCATCTTTCATCCATGAATCCAAAACGTTATCAATAATAGAGTTATCATTTTTCAAGGTTTGGGGGATATATACATCTTTTAGATATTTCTCACCTGCTTTCTTGTTTTCCCATTTTTGAATAATGTTATATGCATATGCCACATTTTCAAATTTTGATGGATCTATAGGTTGGATAATCTTTTCTGACATAAGTTTAATTAAAGCTTGTTCATTTTTTACCTTTAGTGTTTTTCTATATTCTTCCGGGGCCAATCCATAACTCATATTCTCAATAGTAATTGCATCGGTGAGTTCATGATTGTTCTCATAATCTCTGAGATATATTTTGATAGCCATAATCAGGCGACCAACATTTTTCAATCTTATTGATTCCTCACCGTTTATGTATCTGGCAATGGTTGTTCGGTGGAATCCTGCGATTTCGGATATTTTGGTTATTTTATCTGAACCATCTCCACACGAAATAAAAAGTTCTTGAATTCGTTCACGCATTGTTCTTATTCTTTTAATTTTCTCTGGTAAATCCATTTTTTATCCTCAATGTATTTTTATTCTTATAATCCCTTCGCATCTTGTAAAATCGCCTGATTCAGTATCAGTTTTTCAATGTGTTTCGCACCAGTAAAATTGCTTTTTGTAAGGTTACATCCAGTCATGTCAGCTTCTTTTAAATACGCATTTGTAAATGTCGAATAACTCAAATCTGCACCGCATAATGTTGCTTTTGTCAGTGTCGTCTCCTGAAAACTCCCCCCTGTGAATGTTCCTTCGTTAAATTTGCCTTCTGTCATGTC
>Ga0272440_1002656_pt1 | contig 13774 bp, 6 predicted proteins | sample SSMMMBAug17_FD_192440 | JGI IMG/M metagenome (GOLD analysis project Ga0272440, IMG submission 192440) | Marine sediment archaeal communities from Little Sippewissett salt marsh, Falmouth, MA, United States - SSM-MMB-Aug17 | ecosystem: Environmental > Aquatic > Marine > Wetlands > Sediment ...
CTTTGGCAGCGGTAACAGGTTTATACATTTCTCGGATAAGAGATGTTTTTCCAACACCAGCCGGACCTTTCACAACAACCATTTCTACTGTACCCTGGCAAATCCTTTCAAAACTGTTCAATAATTGTTTTTTTTCTCTATCCCGACCATAGATTTTCTGAGAAATTCTCAGATTTTTTGGAATATCATGTTTTCCTGTTGAAAATGAATCAATTCTCCCCTTTTCTTTCAATTGCCTTTCACAATTTTTTAAATCGTAAACAATACCTTGAATGCTTTGATATCGTTCTTCAGGTAATTTTGAGAGCAATTTCAGCACAATGTCGGAAAGTACTTCCGGAATATCGGGTCGTAAGATCGTTAGTGGAGGTGGCGGTGTTGCCAAATGGTTCTTTATTATTTCCATCTCATCATCAGAATCAAATGGTCTCTTACCGGTAAGAAGTTCATAGATGGTCATTCCGAGGGAATAGTAATCTGAGCGACAATCGATGACTCTATCCAACCTTCCTGTTTGTTCTGGTGAAATATGTGAGAGGTTTGATTTGATTCTATTCAGGGGAACTATTCCTGACATTTCCTGAGAAAATCTGGTGGCCAGACCAAAATCAATAATGATTGTTTTTTGGCTTTGTTCATGAATAATTATATTTGAAGGGTTAATCGTATTGTGAATAATGAATTGATCATGAATCCTGCCCAGAACTTCTGTTAATTGGATGGATATTTCAATGGCTTCTCTCAGTTCAATCTGGTGTTGTTTCATGTACGATTGCAATGAAACACCACCAAAATCTTCAAACACAATTGTCAGATTGTTATCAACAGTTTCAAGACCACAGGTCTGAATCACACCATCAACATTCAATGCATTGACAAGTTCATATTCGCGCTTAAAAGCACTTTTCTTACGTGATGAAGACTTTTGTTTTAAGCATTTAAGAATAACGTGCTGGTTTATTCGTTCGTTATATGCCCTGTAAATAATTGTTTCAGGGCTTTCGTATAGTCGATTGTTGAGTTGATAGTGTGATTCATTCATGGTGTGAGTTTACCTTATTGATATTACTCGATGTTCAAGTTTTTTGGGCTCAAAATGGACTAACCTGCTGATATTACAGAAAATAGGTAAAACATGCCTTGGTGCTATATGTTGAATAAAATCAAGTAGTTGTTCAAAAAACTTGAACATCGAGTATTATCAATCAATAATTTTTTTTAATGTAATTTATTTAATAATTTATTTAATTGTTTTTTCATAACGATAGTTTTTGTCAAAGGTTAGTATGCAAAACTCTATTAATTCTTGAAATAATTGATTGTTCATCAGTACAAGAACCATTAAGATCAACTGCGTTAGAAAGGAAAGAATTGCCTTTATCAATATTAAATAAATAGCGTAGCATCAATATTCCATCTCGGTTCAATTCAACCATACCATTACAATCAAAATCTAAGTCAAGATTTTCTATACCTTTCTGAATATAGTCACGTATTAATTGGGGATTGTTTCTATTGGCATATTGCCCGAGTTGCGCAATGATAAATTGATCAATATTGATGTTATTTTGCCGCTCTCGTAAATATGCACAAAGAATCAATCCATCGGTCAGCGCATCAATTATTCCATTTTGGTCAATATCCATATTAAAAGTCATCAAATCACTCAGTTGAATATGTTGAGCTATTTTTCCATTAATTGATATGCCTCCTTCGGTACTTTGGCCATTAATGTTTAATTGACTCACAGATATCTTGGCATCCTGTAGCGCGTTATTTACAATTTCAAATGAAAAAAAAGCAATATTGCCACTGGATTGTATTGGATTTGAAATTGCGTATATCCAGCAATACAAATTTCCTTCCAAAACATTATACGAAAGGGCATAATTAGAAGAATTTAGAATGCCTTTGTTGTCTTGAGTCAATTTTACAGATGTTGGTTTAAAAACATTCTGATCGAATACTAAAGAAATAGCAATACCTGATAAAATTGACTCCTCCGAAATAACAACGGGTACGATAATATCTTTTTGTTCTGTCTCAGTCTCAGTGGATGACATTTGAAAAGTGTGATTATCACTCGATGAAGCAAAAGGCTGAACTTGTTTTTGTCTTTTATTTCTGGTATTAATAATATTTTCAGGCCAGTTGCCTGTGACATCACCTAAACGAATAGCAGTAAAGTTTTTATCAAGGGTGATTTTATCAACATACATGATTGTTTCTTGCTGATAATCATAATGACATCGTGCTTCATCCTCTGGAATAATCAACCAATGAAGGCTCATCTCATTTAACTGATCGATCAGTCCAACACCGAATCGGGCAACACGTGAAGCATCCAAACCAAGAATTTTTCCATCAAGATCAACGTCTGCTGCAAGCTGCTCAAGACAAGTTAATGACAGCTCGCCATTTGAATAACGCGCAATAATAGATGCATCTGTGGGATCAAGTCCGCCTGCTTCGTCATATTTATCGCCAAAAAGAGAATACGTTCCAGGAAGAACACTGACTTGTGTATATTCTCCTTTTGCATTGCTATAACTGCTATAATTGTTATCACCTCTCATTTTGATCAATACATTTGATACCGGCTTTTGTGCATTGGTTCTTTGATCTTTTTTGTAGAATAAAACTGTCCCATTTATGGTCGCACCAGCAACAGTTGTTGATCCATTGGTAACAGGAATGGATCTATTATTCAGATAAGAGGTAATCAGTGATATATCTGAAGATGCTCCCATTTGGCCAATAACATTAAAATGAAAAATCGCTATTACTCCATTATATTGAACAGGCGTATTCACACAATACATAACGACTTTTATGAGGCCGGGTTCAAAGTGATTTGCTGAAATTAAATAATTTTCGGCTAAAATTGTCTGGTCTATTGAACATGGATTAAAAGATGGAGACAACACTTCTGGATCATAAGTAATATCCAGATTGATCCCTTCAATGTAAATTTGTTCTGTATTGCTCAAATACAAAGGAATTGAACAAGTTTTGCCATGCAAAATATCTACTGCGGGTAAAACAAATTTTGTTGTCGTCTTTGGATTTTCGGGTGGAACATATTGATTGTTTAAAACAACAGGTTCAAGGATCTGTGGATCAACTGATTCATCGACACTTGTTGTGTACTCCAAAGTCCCCAGGAGTCCTCCAACAACAATAATTGTCATTGTTGTTCCACTTTCAATATCCAGATTAATATGATTATCCTTATGAAAGAGGTTTGAAAGTCCAATTCCTGCATATCCCAGAGGATAGCCATCTCCGATCCATGCACTGAGTGGCGACGATGCATCCTCAATATCTAAAACAATAACTAAAATGCCATTAGCAGGTGTTTTGGGGTCTTCTAATATGACTTTTTGAACAATGCTATTATTATTGACAATGCTGGCACTCATTTCAGTTGTTACCTTGAATATTCGATCAGAAATTTGATTATCACCGCTGACATAAAATTGTGTGATTGTTTTAAAATAATAAGTAGTTGAAGGCTCAACCCCAACTACAGTTACTTTCATTACACCATTTTCTTCAGCTTGAAAATGGCTATTGCTTTCAGAGTGCATACTGATATCCTGAATCATATTTACTGCATCTTCATCAAAATACACAGATAAAGAACAGGATGATGCCTGAGCCGAAAACCAGATTACTGAGAATTTCGTTGGTCCAACATCGCTGATGATAACATCAAAAGGTTCAATCGAATATGCAGGTTCTAAGAATATAATTGTACACAACAGAACAAAATAAATGTATTTAAACCATATCTTTTGATATTTTTTCATAAATATTATCCTGATTAAAAATGAGATAACTGTTGAAGCATCAATATGACATCTATTAAATCTAATCGGCAATTACCATCCATATCCATCTGAATGGGTTGAGAAAGCTGGATAATCGCATTGGTGTAATTGTGTACAACTTCTTCACCAAGATTGTGGTCTAAATAATATATTTGTGAAAGAGACAGGTTGTTTTCAAAAGAAGAGCAAGTCTGTACTTTAAAGTGGAGAATAGCAATTATTCCTGAACCTTCAGGTGCTATGGATTCATCTGGCTGACCCGATAGGGCATTTGATATCGTAACAACTCCAGGAGAGTTCTCAATTGAAGAAAACCCTAGTGTCTGCCCACCATTTTTTTTCAATATGTTCTTTAGACCTGAAGAAATATTATCTTCCTCTCCTTTTATAAAAACAAATTGTTTGGGATTAAAAAGAATTTCAACCTGATACGTATCCAGATTCATAACATTTTGAGCAATAACGCCAACACGGATACTTGCATTTGTATGGGTAAGAACTTGTGTTTCAATATCTTTTAAACTGATCGTATCGTCATAATTTATGGTATTCAGATCCAAATCCAAAGCACATCCTGAAGAATGGCTTGTTTCAGATTGAACGATGTAAGGATAAAAAAGACACAGGAAAAGTAATGTCAATATCTTAGAGATATGAAACAACTGCTTTATATTAAATGCCATGGGAAACCTCCATTTCATTTTTTTAGAAAAAGATTTTAGCAGTATTCATGAAGATTATGATGAGAAAAATTTCTTCTAACCGCTAAAATCTTTTTCTGAAGTTTAAATAATTAAATCCATTAATTTGTTACCGAACCACCAGTGATTGTTGTGATAAAATCTTCATTCCGATCTGAATCAATAAAATAAACATTCGACACTGTTAGATTGGTTGCTTGTTGATCAATAACCTTAAATGTCAAAATTGCCAGTATTCCGGTACCTTCTGGTGCTTGAACTGTATTCGTGCCAATAAGCGTATTGGAAATATTAATGACTCCTGGCTTATTTTCTATGGCTTGAAACCCAATTGTACTACCACCATTAATTTTCAAAAGATTTACTCTGCCATTGTTTTGCGAATTTTCATTTCCATTTTCAAACATTAGCACATCAGGGTTGAAATGGATTTCAACCTGATAGGTATCAAGATTACTGACATTCTGTGCAACAACTGCTACAGTCAGTTTATCATTTTTAAATCCAATGGCCATTTGTTCAATATCAGCAAGAGATGTGTCTTCATATGACCATGTACTGCTATCCATATCAAGGCGGCAGGCAGCTACTGAATTCTGGCCTGCGTAACAAAACCCGGAAAAGGATAAAACACATAAACAACAAATTATTATTCGAATCATTTTTACCTCCTTTTTTTGTTCAAAAGTTAGCGCATTAACGCACTGTTTTCAGCCAGTTGTCTGCAAATATTTCAAGATCACGAAAATCAATAATTTGCTTACCGAACTGATCTGGTTTATGATTTAAATTAAACGTTTCGTCCCACTCAACATGGTTTTCATCCATTAACCATTGATTGGCAAAAAGGCTGAGATCTCTAAAATTGACAACACCATCAATATTAAAATCCCACTGGGGATAAGCGTTTATTGTTGCATTTGAAGTGGTTATCAATGGAATTTCGTTGTCATTACAATCAATAAGATATCCATCGGATAAATAAATATTGTTATTGTATTCTTCATCCATAGTTTTGAATTGAAGAATTGCAAGTATTCCTGATCCAACCGGTGCCTGTTCAGACTCTGAATAAATTGTAGCAGCTGAAACATTAATTTTTCCAGGCCAACGTTCAGTGATATTAAAACCTATTGATTCACAGCCATTTTGGTTCATGAAATTGGTAATGCCTTGTTCAGGCATTGTTTCATCCCCTTCAATGAATTCAAGTCGATCGGCGTCGTAGTTAATTTCAATCTGAACTGTATCAGTGTTTTTGGCCCCCTGAATGATAACGCCAACAAGAAACATTTTATTGGTCTCAAGATTGATTGAGGTCTCTATATCAGTCTCGGAAATACTGTTTTCATAACTGTGTGAAGAAATATCCAGGTCCAAAGCCATTCCTACTGAAGGCAGTGGCTCAGATTGGACATAACTGCCTGTAGGTATACTAAAAGCATTTCCACTTTCTAAAATCATGTTATCGGGTTTATCCCAGCCTTCGACTTCATTAAATTCGATAACATACTGTTCTTCACTAAGACGTGTTTCTGTCATTCCACTTTCGCGCCATTCTCCCCCCTCGATTCTCCACTTCGCACCAGCTTCAGCGGCTGCCTGTGGATAAATATAGATGGTCAAAGAATTTGATGTATTTGTCGATGTAGTCGTCGCTTCGACTGTATTTCCATATCTTCCAATATTAATCCGCTCACCATTTGGCATGGGTTCATTATGGTAATCATCATCTATTCTTCCGGCATCAATGCAAGGAGAACCAGGTTGAATATGATAATCATTTTGTTGTGGATCAACGAATAAGGGGTCGCCATTGATATTTCCATCTAACCAATTGATAACGCCATTATTTTCAGGTATTCCTTCTCTCCCCCCCCGAATATTTGTATGATCAATTGTAACAGCATTTGGAGCATAATAGCCTGAAAAATAAATTTCATGGGGTGTATTCCCCCATACAATTGAGTTGATTATCTTGGGTGTTGAACTATTTCTACAGTATATTCCACCACCTGCCTGGCTTGCGGTATTCGTTGAAAGCGTTGAATTAATGATGGTTGGTGAGGACTGGTTATCACAATAAATGCCACCACCACTTAAAGCCTTGTTTCCAGTGATAAGACAATGATCAATCATTGGACTTGCTGATATGCAATGAATACCACTGCCATTGCCATTCATAATCGTTAAATGCGTAAAGTGTGGATTTGATCTACTGCAATATATGGCAGATCTGTTTTTTGAAGCATTTATGAGCGTGAAACCATTTAGAATGCTACCTGAACCTTCGTTATTTTCAAATGTTGCGGTTGTATTTCCCATTCCATTGATAATCGTCTGACTGATATCATCCAAGTCCTGACTCATTTGAAACAATGACGTTACAATAATGCTTTTACCATGATAATTGATGTTTTCTTTGTACTCACCGGGATGTACAATAACTGTATCGCCTCCTGATGTCTGATCAATTGCTTTTTGAATGGACATAAAAGGTTGATCTTCTGTGCCATTCCCATCCATATCAGATCCATTGGTAATAGACACATGCCAGACATATCCTGGAACATCCATGACTGGGCATCCCTGTCCATGCATTCCAATGGTGACATTATCCAGGCCCGCACCAAGACAAGACGAATTTTCTGCGATGAAATAGTCTGAACAAAACAAAGGATTCTCATCAATGTTTCCATCAAGCCAATAAACAGAAACATTATCATTTTCAACGATACTGTCCTTGCCGCCTTGAATATCAGAATATGTTATTGTTATGGCACTGGCCTCACCAATTTCCTTGAAAAATAGTTGTTGAGGCATATTATGCCATAATATTGTATTGTTAATGGAAACGCGAGAATTGTCCGCACAATAAATTCCACCACCAAAAGATGCCTGATTATTGGCAATAGTAACATTAACTAATTTAAGTTCGGTATTTGAGCAAAATATAGCCCCACCAAATCCCTGGCTGCTGGAAATGGCATTATCAGACAATCTGACGTTTGTTATTGTTGGATTCGCATTTACACAGTAAATTCCTGCACCATAAGCTGCTGATCCAGAAAGTGAGTTATTGGAAATAATAAGATGCGACAGTGAAGGGCTTGAATTCTCACAAAATATGCCTCCACCATATATATATGGCTCCCAGCCTGATGATTTTATTTGTCCCTTGCCATTGATCAATGTCAAACCAGATAGTTTTGCTGAAGCCTCTTCTCCGCTGTTGATGGTTACCACGCTGGTGTCGGCTGATTTTCCATCAATAATTGTCTGAGTAATGTAGGCAGGATTTCCGGTTGTTACAAAAAATGAACCCACAGTAATATTTTTTCCTTGAAAATTAATTGCTTCGTAATATGTTCCAGGCTGTAGTAAAACAATGTCACCATCTTGAGAGGAATCAATAGCGGATTGAATCGTTTCAAATGCTTCAGGTACATTGATTATGCGATGATTATCAGTAGGAATCAATTCAGCATCAGGGGTGATAATTTGAGTCTCATATGACTCATCAATTAATGCAGTTGAGGTAAAGGCGCCCAAAGTTCCCCCCAAAGCACAGAGTGTAATTTCTTTTCCAGTGCTTATTTCGTATGATTCATGTGTTTCAGTATTAAACAGATTGCTCAGGTCAATAGCAGCATAAGGAGATGGATAACCATCACCAACCCATGCTGTTAAAGGCGTTGATGAATTTTTTACATAGGCCAGAAGCAGTGTACCATCCGCATAATCGAGACCACCGGGTTTCAAAATTCTTTGAAGAATCATGTTATTGTTTACCAGATTTATTTGATGTTCTGTACGAACTTCATAAATGTCATCCGAAACATATTGTGTGTTGCCATCGATGGTCGTTGTTACCAGTTTAAAATAATAAGTCGTATCGGGTAATATAATATTATCGCTGCCGACACTCACTTTTAAAATACCATAGCTTTCTGCCAATGGATGTGATGCACTTTCTGAAGTGATTGTTAAATCATTCAACGAATTTTGTGCTTCAGGGTCTGAAAAAACAAGCAATGAGCCTTTTGATGGCTGGTTTGCGAGCCAGACTACTGAAAAATTAGAATGTGAAACATCTGTGATCGTAATGTTGGAAACAGATAAAGGTATTTCAGCATGTCCAATTGTATAAGAACAAAAAATCAAGAATGCGATCACAGAGAAAGAATATACCTGTGATATCATTTTAGTTAAACGTATCATATAAACCTCCTTAATCTTTTAAGATTTAATTATCATATCAATTGGTTCTATAATGGTTACATCGAACTGGGAAGCATTTGTAAGTTTTGTTTCATGTAAACAATATATGCTTTACCCGGTTGAAGAGTAAAGTTTACTCCAGCTGGTCCATTGTTAAACCAAATGATCGTTTGCCATTGGTCATCATAAGTTTGAATTTTTGAAACTGAATGCTGACCTAAAAATCCCAAAACATCTCCGGATGACATTTTGTTGAACATATTTGAAAAGCCAACGAGATTAAAACCTGTGTTTAAGTTCACTGTGTAATTAGGTCGTTTACCTGTAAAAGAAACAGTTTTCTGAACACCTGGTCTCATATACACAACAAGCCCTTCTCCATTTTTAATAGGAAAATCAACGCCTGAAGGTTCTCCCATAAAATAGTTGGTAGTTTCCCAGGAACCATTGAATCGTTGAATTTTGATTACTTCATCTGGGGTACCAAGTTCCTGGATGAGTTGATAAGAAGTCATCGTGGGGGGGACCTCAACAGGGTAAGAAAAAAGGTTCATTCCCTGATCAAGCGTATGGTCAAAAGATGCGTTAAAACAGCTTTCAGGAAAATCTTGACTTCTTTCAAAGTAATAATTTTCAGTATGACTGTCATAAAGCACCTGAAGTAAATGGCCTGCATTTTCTGTAATTTCAGCAACTACTGAAATACTGCCATCCTCTTTTAGAAAAGGCACCATGTAATAATTACTGCCGCCATCAGTCCTTGTAATACTCAAATAACAGTTACAGGTAGTGTCTTTAAGCGCTGTTTTTAACAATACATTATGATCCAATCCATTATCATTAATAGCTTGTGACGCCATTTCGCATGGATTGTCTGAATCTGGAAAAGTCATAAAAGGTGTTGAAAGTTGACTTTCCTCATTATTCGCTGCAACTGATGAGAGTGAATATACATATTGTGTATTAGGTTCGATATCAGTGTCGATATAGTCCGAACCTGTAAGCCCTTGTTTATACAGTATCCCATTTCGATAAAGATTGGTTGTTTGAGGTGCCAGAGAATTTTCCCATGAAATCTTAAAACCGCCGCCCGAAGAGGATATTTGTATATTTTCAGGTGTATATAAAGGTCTATATGGACTGCTTTGAAAACTCGTTGACCAGGAATAAACCCTTCTTTCTCTTATGTTCTGATTTGTCTGAGCTGGAAAACGAAGCGATTCATTATCATTGTGCGTGTAGCTAGCTTCCATGAATTGACCGGTATCGGCATTTAATCGAATGATAACTGTAATACGATTGTCAGACTTAGAATAAGGGATCAGGTAGTAATCCGACCCGCCATCAGTTCGGTTAATATAAATGGGAGAGCCAGGAATTGTTTCTTTATATGCATGGAAAAACTCGCGATTGGCCTTAAGTTTCATTGCCTCTATGGCCTGACAGGCAATTTCTGCGATATCTGAATCTTCACTCAGGCTTTGCATATTATTTGTATCAGGAATGACAATATAAATAGAACTATCAAGCTCAGTAGGTGGCGGATCATAAATTCCTTCGTAATAATTACCATCTGTTGGTAAATATAAACCTTCTTCAGGATGGATTAATGTATATGCAGTGATAAATCTTTTACCGAACACCTCTTCATTAGGATCGTCTATGTATAAACCGAAAAGAGGGTATGTTTGCCCGCTTCCATCCCAATTTTTTGGAGATGTTTCGGCAGATATCCCTTCAATAACTACCCAGTGTCGATATCCTCCAAATAGTGGTATTGCTGCTGCATATTTGTTATCTTCTTGATAATATGAAATACTAAAAAGTAAAGATTTAACATCTGATGTAGTTTTTCGTACATAATGAAAATGGCCTAGCTGATCATTATAATGTTGTAATGTTGCCAGAACTGTATCTGAATTTATACCCGTCTGAGGAATATCTGTACCTAAATATGTACTGATATAACCAGAAACCTCAGCCTGGCTTCTTTCAATAACGCCATCATTGATACTGACCTGAGCAAGTTTATTAGTAATCATAGAAATTGTGGCGGGGCCGCTGTTTTTTTGATTGTTGTCCAAAGAATCTTGATGCACAACAGGATTATGCATATACCATGAGTAGTCTTCGCATACTGCGCCTACCTGTTCAAAAGCATCTTTGACATCTTCATAATCAAACCGCAAATCCATTGCAGAATAAATAGCACCACAGACGCCATCCATAAAACCTGTCTGGCTTGTCCAATGATTTTGATTGGCATTCAGCATAACATCAAACGCTTTTTTGATATTCCAATTTCTTTTTGTTGCGAGAAGATAAAAGGCTTTGTTATAAACACCACATGAAAAATGAGGATCTAAGCCGACATAGTATTCATCCACATGATCAATAGAACGGCCATCACTTTCAGGATCTGAAAGCGACCTGAGACCATCTATGTTTTCATCTTTTAAGATAGAACCACCAATAGTAAAAACAGATTCACCTGTCTCGTAGTAAACTGCGGCAACACCCGCCATGTCTGAGAATGATTCATTAATACCAGCACTTTGGCCCATATAGATCAGTCCTGAGTTATATTCAGTAAATCCATGCCCAATTTCGTGTCCCATTACATCTAAACTAACGAGTGGATAAAATCGATTAGCGCCATCTCCAAAAAGAACTGTAGAGCCATTCCAGTAAGCATTTTCTACTCTGTAGCCTTTGTGTACTTGCACAGGTAAGATGTTAAAAGGAATAGGTTTTATGCCATACCAGTCATCGTAAAATTCATAAACAACTGTAGCAAAATAGTGTGCATCATTCATTGGGGAATAAGCGCCATTAATAGATTTATAGGTGTTTTGATAACAAGGAAAAGAATATGGAATAATGGGTGAACTCACAGTTGTGTATTCGAATGTCGCGACACTATCATTTATCATGGAACAAATGTCTCCATCAACAGTCACATCAAGATGTTCATATGATCCGGTGCCATAAAAGTATTGACCTGTTCTTATGTTTCCACCAGGTCCTGTCCCAACTTTTTGATTTGTCAACCCGTCCCATTTTAACAATATTTCCTGCGAGCCTGCATCGACTATATAGTAAGGCCGAGCAGGGTCATCGCCTTCGTTTGAATCCACAAAAAAATTGACCAAAAAAGCAATGTGAGCTTGCTCATTGTCATCAATATAAATGATTTTTTTCGCACGCTCATTTTGGTAATATAGGTTTCCAACATTGACCTGTCTTTCGTTTTGGTATGCCACTTTCATTCTATTAAGGATTAAGTCACCGCTGTAATCTACTAGTGCTCTACTACGAGTAATATCCAACTCAATGTCTTCAACCAAAGCACCTGTTTTTCGTTCAATAGATCTGCCATTATTTTTGTGAACAATAACCTGATAACCCCATATGGGAATATCGTAATATGTTTGCACATATCTTATATGAGTGTTACCTGATAAATCTGAATTTCCTTCGAAAGGAACCAGTTTGTTTGTTGAATCAGCCGACCTTATTCTATTTGGTGCGGCATTATGTATGAGGGCATTGATTTTTTTTTCTGTTTTCGAGATATCAAAACCTTTCAATTTGAATATTTTTGCGGCATATACATTTTGATAAAACAGCAGTGAAATAATCAAAAATAGATAAAATTTGTTCTTCATAATTATTCTCCTTTATGACGATTAATATTTGAATTAATTTGATTTTAATTATTGCTACTATCTATTTTGCGGCCATGCTGACTGGCGGCGCACGAATCGTATCGATTTGCATAACATTATCCTGCCTTTAAATATTTATTGATTTATGAAATATGAATTTCTATTTTTCCATTCATCAGCACACTCATCCTTGTTACAAGGATTTCGTATAGTCGATTGTTGAGTTGATAGGGTGATTCATTCATGGCAATAGTGTCCTTTATTGATGAGAGCATAATCCTTCATTACAATAGTTTCAATACCTGTAAAATCTCATATTCAACCAATTCACATTGTGTCATCTGAGGTATATGCCCATTGCCCAATTTTTTGCAAGTTATTCCAATTTCATCTGCTATCTGTATAACGTGTTTTTCAGGAATCCAATTGTCTCCGGGATTGCTATAAAAAATGATTCTGTCGGTTCGTTTTGAGATAGTCTTATATAATTCATGACAGATTTCTTTCAATTCCGGCATCATCGCAAGGGCATTTTTTAAATAATCAGACCAGATGCCGCATCTGTAGTTTTCAGACAGGCGATCATAAAACAAATTAACATGCGCTTCACTGACATCCCATTCATTTTCAACAGACCTGAGCGTTAATTCAACAAGTTTTCTGCCAAAGTAAGGGGTTTGAATCGTCTGCTGTACAACTATTGAAGGACACTTAACCAGTAATTTTTGATATTTGTCCATCTCCCAGAAAGAAATATCTTTTAATAAAGGATTAAATCCCAGAAGGTTTTTAATCCTGAAATCAGTTCCGCATTGCTCATGCGAGGCAAGTAGTACAGAGACCAGTCCACCATTTGAGTTTCCGATAAGTGTAAATTCCTTTAGTTTCATTTTTAATACAAATTCTGCCAAACAATTTTTGAGAAAAAGCGGATCAAAATCATTTCGATCAGGAATTGATGAATACCCATTTCCCGGCAAATTAACATAGTACAACTGGCATAATCCATTTTTGGCTTTTTCTTTTAATTTTGGCATGTATGAAAAGCTGGTAATTGAATCATCAAGAATACCACAAACAAACACGACAACTTCTCCTTTATTTCCAATTTTTAAATATTCAACCCAGTGACCATTATTAAGCTGTAACCACTTATGTCCATCCATATTATTATGTTTACTGTCTGGTATTGGAATCTTATTTCGATCCGCATCTGTTAATGGTACATCCTGTTTTGTCACACAAGCCATTAAAATAATTGACAAAAAAATAATAACGAATGTTCTTTTAAAAAAAACTGTAAATACTTTCATTTTTTCCTCCTTTTTTTATTAATAAATATTAATTATTG
>Ga0272440_1002657_pt1 | contig 13767 bp, 9 predicted proteins | sample SSMMMBAug17_FD_192440 | JGI IMG/M metagenome (GOLD analysis project Ga0272440, IMG submission 192440) | Marine sediment archaeal communities from Little Sippewissett salt marsh, Falmouth, MA, United States - SSM-MMB-Aug17 | ecosystem: Environmental > Aquatic > Marine > Wetlands > Sediment ...
AAACGAACCTATATCCAAAAAACAATTTATATGGGTTCATGGTTTACCATTGCAATGGGACATAGGTTTAATTTCGGTTTCTGTTAGAGGGCGAACACAAGGTTCGCCCCTACATTGGTTTCGGACACTGGTTGGGTTTCGGTTTTTTTCGAGGCAACATTTTCCCCTAACTTGTACATACGCCCAATGATTACAAAAAAATATCAAACCCTGGAGAAATTCAGTGAAAACAAAACAAGACATTTTAGATGAAATGCTGGCAAAGGAGGCACCCAAATGTCCCCATTGCCAGGAATCAATGCAAGTATGGCAAGTGCCTGAGTTCGCTTATGGCGATGGCCTTGGATGGGGAACCCCTTATTTATATGTTTGTTTTAATGATGACTGTCCATCATATCAATCAGGTTGGGATTCTATTCGCGGCAATTTTGCCCATAATGCTTCGTATCGATGCATGAGCTACCCTGATGGTCAAACATTTGAGTTTATACCCGTGTTCAGTCCGGAAGGTGGGACGGGTCAGGTTGTGAACGAGCAGGTGCTGCAGGAGCAGGAAAAACTTAAAGAAGCCATCAAGCATGGTTTTTCTACACTGGCTGATGCTTATGTTAATAAGGATGCTGATGCAGTTTTATTAATTCTGTTTGATGCTCTTCAACCGGCCCGCGTTCGTTTGAAAGCTGCTGATATGATCGGTGAAATTGGCAGAACATCGGACATTGAAAGCCTTGAAAACAACAAATATGGCAATCAATTGATTACTGATCAGGTGAAAACATCTATCAACAAAATCCACAAACGTTTCTTTACCCGAGAATGCCCATTTTGTGCTGAAATTATTAAGGAACGCGCTAAAATTTGCAAACATTGTGGCAAAGAGGTTGCCGGACAATAATTATCATGATTCTTTCTTTCCACCCCATGATTGAAGCAGATAAGAACATTATTTGCGCAGGTCGAGAACCTGGGGAATCAGACAGGAAAGCCATTCAAAATGCACGCGCTGTCATTTTACCACAGGGATGTCGTATGAGCCTTTACCAAATGGCAGTGCAGCATTGTCAGCATGTTTTTCCCAATTATGATGCCATGATTCATTACCCAGGCAAAACCGGTCAGATTCGACTGTTTCAAAAATGCCAGGTTCCCCATCCCAAAAGCCTGGTTTTTGACTCTGTTGATCAATGGATACAATCCAGGGAACAACTGATGGCGCAAATTCAATTTCCTTGCGTATTTAAATTTTCATGGGGTGGTGAAGGCCATACTGTTTATTATATTGAATCAGAAAAACACTTGGATACACATATTCAACTGGCACAAAAATATGAAAAAACCGGCCAACACGGCTTTCTTGTTCAGGAGTATATTCCCTGCCAGGGAAGAAGTCTTCGTATGGTCATTGTTTATCAAACAGTGGCATCTTATTGGCGGGTGCAAACCGATTCTTTTTATTCAAACATTTCCAGAGGAGCAACAGTTGAATATGATACTCAACCAGAATTGATTGAATCCGCAAAATTGCTTATGATTGATTTTTGTCAAAAAACACATATCAATCTGGCCGGCTTTGATTTTATTTTTCATGAGAAATATCAGACCCCCCTTTTTTTAGAAATCAATTATTTTTTTGGGCGTAAAGGATTGGGCGGTGGCGAGGCCTTTTACAAGCTGCTTGTATCTGGAATCAAGGATTGGCTTAAAGGTGTCGATATTAAATCTAATAATGGCAGATAAAAAAAATAATTGCTCTGATGGTTTGTCAGAGCTAAAATCCAATGATGGAGGTCTATTATGTCTGATATTTCTTTAACACCATTGTCCAAACCCATTTCACCATCGGTGAACCAACAACAACCCAAGAAGCCTTATCAACCATCCAACAATAATAACGACGATGGTACAATAAAATTTACAACACAAGAAATTGACAAAAGCAATGTCCAGATTCTTCCACCTGGCAGAAAAAAAATTGAAGCCCCTGAATTTAAAGAATCTGACTCCTTTCAACAATCCCAAAAGGCTGCCTTTAAAGAAAGTGAGATTGAACAAAAAAAGGCGGAACTGCCTTTTATCAAAGATGAAGACACCCGAAAAAAACTTCAATCTGAAATTTATCATTTAAATCTGAAACTTGAAGAATTAAAAAAATCCGAAAAAGGTCCCAACATTCAAGGCGCTCAGTTTCGCTTAAATGAAGATGATGAAGGTTTTTATGTGGAATTGATCAATGTGGATCAGGATGTGGTGATTAAGGAATTGTCTGAAGAAAACTTTGAGGACATTTTACGTCAAACCTCAGATACCAATAATTTAGGGGTATTGCTGGATCTGTTTGCTTAGAAATGCTCTACAAATAGCTTCCTCATTATTGATATTGTTCGTTTTAACGTTATTGTACTGTAGAGACGTAGCATGCTACGTCTCTACACGTCCTTGCTTTTTTGTACGATCAATGAAATGAGGATGTTATTTATAAAGCTTTCCTTAGGAATTCTCGGAAAATAACATACTCATTTTTCTTGATCGTCCAAAAAAATAAGGTCGTGTAGAGACGTAGCATGCTACGTCTCTACAGTACAATTACCTCAAAACGAACAATATCAATAATGGGGAAGTTATTTTCAGATCATTCCTTAGCGTGCTACGTCTCTACAGTATAGGTACATGAAAATGGTGGATCCCTATTCAGATTTGGGTGATAATGCGTTTATCGCCCGAGAAAAATCAAAAGCCAGAGAGTTGCGTCAAACACAATGGTGGAAGCGAAAATGTTCAAAAGGCATATGCAGTTATTGTGGACAAAAAGTCTCCCCCAAAAAATTGACAATGGATCATCTCATTCCAATCAGCAGAGGGGGGCGAACCACGCGAAGCAATGTGACACCCTCTTGTAAAGCCTGCAATACCAAAAAAAAATCCATGTTGCCATTTGAATGGCAGGCATATTTAAACAAAACAACGCCTATGAGTTAGAAAATCTAATCAAAACGGCCCTAAGATTGTCAAAGTCCAATGGTTTGGACAAATAATCATTCATTCCAACATTTAAAAATTTATCCCGATCCCCTTTCATGGCATGTGCAGTCATTGCAATGATTGGAATATTATGATCTTTCACAGTGGAATGGGGATCTCGAATAATTTTTGTCGCTTTAATGCCATCCATTATGGGCATTTGAATATCCATAAATACCAGTGAATACTCATTTGACGACAAACAATTAATGGCTTCCTGTCCATTCTGGGCAATCTGACACTCACAATTCAGGCGATTGAAAAAAATTTCTGCCACTTTTTGATTCACAGGGTTGTCTTCAACCAACAGAAATGGCTTGTTATACTTAAATGTTTTTAATGTTTCTTTTTTCCCTGTGTTATTCAGATGTTCAGTAACCAAGGACAAACAATTATGCAATTCTTTTCTGGAAATCGGTTTGGTAAAATATGAATCAAAGCCCATTTTCTTGCAGTCAAAATCTTTGTCATCACAATTTAAAGGGGAGTCTAACATAATTAAATGAATGGACGCTGATGGCTCATAATTTCTGATTTTTTGACACAATTCAAGGCCATTGATGTTATACATTTGCATATCAATAATGGCAGCATCAAAAGGATGGTGTTTTTTGATGGCCTGATCAATTTTCTGAAATGTTTGATCAATTGTTTCAGCAATGTCATAGCAACAGTCCCATTTTTTGAAAAGTGTAGTGATGATCGTTTTATTAACAGGCTGATTATCAATAAGCAAAATATTCAAATCACTGATCTGGAGAGAGATATCAGTTTCTACATGTAATGGTTGTTTGCCTTTTTCCAGGGGCAATACAAACCAAAACGTGCTGCCTTCATTGACTTTGCTCGTAAATCCTATGTCGCCGCCCATCATTTTGACCAATTTTTCAGAAATTGACAGCCCCAATCCTGTACCACCATATTCACGCGTAACAGAGGTATCTGCCTGGGTAAAGGCATCAAATAAAATCGTTTGTTTATCTTCTGGAATACCAATGCCTGTGTCTGTCACGCTTAAATGTAATTTTACTTCTGATTTTGATTGTGAGCGAATCTTAGCAGTCACAGTAATGGACCCTTTTTGCGTAAACTTGATTGCATTGCCTATGAGATTCAGTAATATCTGCCGAATACGGCCTGGATCGCCAATTAAGTTCTGGGGCAATCGGGTATCTAAGTTTGCAACCAGTTGAATCCCCTTTTTTTGGGCACGAACCTGCAATGGCGGCAGCAATTGATCAATGGTCTTTTTTAAGCTAAATTGAATATGTTCCAGGTCGAGCTTTCCTGATTCAATTTTGGAAAAATCAAGAATATCATTAATCACCACCAATAAGGCTTCGGCAGAGCTTTTACAAATCGATACAAATTCTTCTTGACTGTCATCCAGGCGAGTACCTGAAAGCAATGTCAACATTCCGATAACACCATTCATAGGGGTACGTATTTCATGACTCATATTGGCAAGAAATTCACTTTTTGCCTGTGATGCCGCCTCAGCGGCTTTTTGCGCGCTGATTAATTCTGTCATATTTTTTTCAACAGCAAATATCATCTGGTTGAAGGCTTTAAGAATACTGTCAATTTCAGGAATCGGGGTTTTGGTGGACGCTACACGCACACTATAATCACCATCGGCAATCAGTTGTGTTGTTTTTGAAAGCCTTTCCAATGGGCGTGCCATTCGACCTGCAATCCAATGAACGATTAATAAGGATAGAATCAATGTGATTGAAAGAACAATGAGGGTGAGAATTCCTTGCATGCGTCGGTCTGACATATGTTTTTCAATATCAATAAACAATAACATTGACATGGATTCATTTATTATCTGAACAGACTGTGAAAACAATTGATGGGATTTGTTTTCTATGATTGTTGTCTTTGGGAATGGTGCCTTGATATCAATTGGATGGCATGACGACTGTATTTCACCCGCTGGATTCAAAATTGCCAGATGGGCCTGACAATAGTGAACAATTTTTTTTAAAAGCGCCTGATCGAATCGAATATAGATATCAATAACTCCCAGGGTTTCCCAATCATTTTTAATCATTTTAAAACAGTGAAACTGATGGGGCGAGGACGTTCTCAATAAATGATATGTCTGGTTATATTTGATGTTGTTTCGAATGTTTTTCCATTCTGTGGTGGTATATGCTGCGAAATTTTTTTGAGTGGCATACAGCTTTTTACCTTCAATGTCCATAAATGCCACATTAAATATGGTGTTTTTGATTGCAGCAGTAATTTGGGTGTCAATTAATGTAGTATCGCCAGTCAATGTCATGAATTGAAGGGCTTCTGGTAATTCAGGATTTTCTATCAGGGTATTGCATAAGTTGTGCGCAAATCGTGCTTTGTCATCAATGTATCGTTGAATTGTTTCTGAGGTTTCTTTTTGTTTCTGCTCAATGAGATGCTCTGCAAGATAAGATGACAATACCCATTGGGAAATAGCTATAATACTAAATATGGCGAGCAATAATACAGATGTGTATAGTTGTAAATATTTTCTCATTGTAATTATGCTTAAACGACTTTAGGAACGTTCTGGAAATCAGATCCTCTGCAAAAAAAACAGACACGTAAACTTTCTTTCACACGATCCTGTTTTGTTCAAAAGTGAATACTCTATATTAACTTAAAAGATTCTTTTCTTTCAGCACTTGCAGGAACAGATGTTCCTGGAACTTCGCCAGCTGCCTGTGCAATTAATTTCATGGCAACGTCTGACTTAAAAATACTGTTGACCGAAACTTTGGTGTTAAGCTCAAATGGAATTAAATTCGCCTTTTTCATTTGCTGCACAATAACATATCCAGCACTTAGAAATGGAAATGGATAAAAATCACTCCGACGCGGTTGAAAGGCTTGTTGCAATCTTTCTAAAGGCAGCTTTTTGAATGGTGTATTAAATGTATATAGTTTTTCAATTTGAGGCTTTCGCATGGCAATATTGTCAAGCATCAAACAGGCTATGGTTGTTGCACGAGTAATATCTTCAACCATTTGCCGATTTTTTTCAAAAACTGTTTGCCGGCATGTCAATAAACAACAGGGATGGTTTTGCCAAAACATGCGTGTTAAAAGCAAAGACTTTGAAATTTCACTAAATTCCATCAAAGTGGGTAAGGGTTCCGGGTTGATAAAGCCATCAATTTCACCACTTGTAAGTGAGTGACGAATTTTATTCATGGGGACGGTCTTTATTTGAATATTATTTGGGTTAAGGCCGTATTTTTCCAGCAATAACAGCAGAATTAAGTTATGCACCATCAAAGGACTGTGAACACCAATTGTTTTGCCTTCAATATCATGAATTTTTTTGATTTTGGATTTTGCAGATATTCCCAAAACCCCACCATTGGTTCCCAGGACTTGTGTGACAGCCAATGGGGTTTGAGAAAATTTCATTTGTCCAAAATGCATTTGAAAAATCATTGGTGACATCACTTGGCCAAAATCCACTTCACCAGTAACCAATTTTTTCATAATATCCGGCATGCCGGAACTATATACAATTTCAACTGTTACCCCATTTTGCTTAAACAGATTGTTATGAAATGCATGCACAGCAGGTAATGCACAGTGCGAAGGGGCGTATACCGCTATTTTAACAGGTTTTGATGTTGCAAAAACTGTTGATGGCCCTGTCAAAGCCAATCCGCCAATTGTGGCAGCAACATGCTTTACAAATTGTCGTCGGGTTGTTTTTTGCATCTGAAAATCTCCTTATGAGAAAATCCTAATTAATTGGAATGAATGTAACAAATATCATCAGTATTTTGCAATAGATATTTTCTTCAGCTAGATTTTTTTGATTCAAATATAATTAACAATATTTTAATAAATTTCTTCTTGATAAATAAATGTGATACTGTAAAATATATGCATTCCTCAAAGGATTCAATTAATCATAAAAATAAGGAGACATACATGGATAAGTTAGAAGCCATTTTTTCACCCAAATCAATAGCAGTTTTAGGTGCATCAAAATCAAAAGGAAAAGTCGGACACGACATTTTTGCAAACATTTTACGTGGGAATTACCAGGGGACACTTTACCCTGTCAATCCCAAAACCAAGTCTGTTCTGTCAGTACGTTCATACCCAACCATTATGGATGTACCCGAAAAGGTCGATCTGGCCATGGTGATTTTGCCGCCACAGGCAGCACTGAAAGCAGTGGAAGACTGTGCCAAAACAGGTGTAAAAGGTATAGTCATTGTTTCAGCAGGTTTTAAGGAAGTGGGTGGTGAAGGAGCGAAAATCCAAAATAAGATTTCCCAAATATGTGCCGAGGCCGGTATACGTCTGGTGGGCCCCAATTGTCTTGGGGTGATCAATCCTGCACCAGAGGTATCTATGAATGCCAGCTTTTCCAGACGCATGCCCAACCCTGGAAATATATCATTTATCTCACAAAGTGGCGCTTTATGTACTGCGGTTCTGGATTTTGCGGCCCATCGTGGTTTTGGTTTTTCAAAATTCATCTCCATTGGCAATAAAGCAGATGTGGATGAATTGGATCTTTTGCGCTATTATCATAAAGATCCCAATACCGATGTGGTCATGATTTATATGGAAGAACTGCTGCGTTCAGGTGAAGAGTTTATTGATGCTGTCCAGACAATGACCAATGGCGAAAAGCCCACGCCAGTCCTTGCAATCAAATCGGGTCGCTCTGCAGCCGGTGCTGCTGCGGCATCCTCCCATACCGGCTCACTGGCAGGTCCGGATGCCCATTATGATGCAATATTTAGTGAAGCCGGAATTATTCGATGTAACACAGTTAATGAACTCTTTGATTATGCGGAAGCCTTTGCCAGCAAGAAAATGCCTACTGGCAATCGTGTCGCTATTGTTACAAATGCAGGCGGGCCTGGTATTATTGCCACTGATATGACTGTCACCTCTGGCCTGGAACTGGCCCAATTCTCTGAAAAAACTGTGGAAGAACTTCGAAAGTATCTACCTGCAACAGCTAATTTTCATAATCCAGTGGATGTTATTGGTGATGCCACCAGAGATCGCTATGAAAATGCACTGGCCACAGTTATCAGTGACTCTAATGTTGATGCCGCATTAATCATTTTAACCCCGCAATCTATGACAGATGCCATTGGCACAGCCGAAGCCATTGTTCAGATTTCCAAACAATCTCGAAAACCACTGGTCTGTAGTTTTATGGGTATTGTGGATGTTTCTGAGGGAGTTAACCTCCTTCAAAAACATCACGTACCTGTGTATACTTTCCCAGAAAATGCAGCAGCAGCTTTAGGAAAACTGTATATGGCCACCCGATGGCTCAATCGAAGACAACTTCCGCAATATCAACTCACCCATGATAGCGAAACTGCTAAAAAGCTCATTGAAAAATATCATACAGAGGGAAAAGAAACATTGGGTGAGCTTGAAGGCGGTGAAATTCTGAAATGCTATGGATTCAATATATTACCAATGGACCTGGCATCTACTGAAGCGGATGCTATTCGTATAGCAAAAGATATTGGTTATCCTGTGGTCATGAAAATAGTATCTCCACAAATTACTCATAAAACCGATGCTGGCGGTGTAAAAATTAATATTAAGGATGAGGATGAAGCGAGAAAAACATTCAACGATATTATGCGAAACGCGGCTGCATACAATTCGGATGCCACATTAGATGGCGTATTGGTTCAAAAAATGGCATCACCCGGAACAGAGATCATTTTGGGTGTCAACAGAAATCCCAATGATTGCGGTCACTCAATCATGTTTGGGCTCGGCGGCATATTTGTTGAGCTGTTCAAAGATATTGCATTTCGACTGGCCCCACTGGGCCGCAACAATGCCCGACGTATGATTCGCGGGGTCAAAGGCTATCCCATGTTGAATGGTTTCCGAGGACGTCCCATTGCAGATGTCGAGGCCATAGAGAAACTATTGGTGGGCCTGTCTCAGATGGTTATTGATAATCCATTGATTAAAGAATTGGACATTAATCCACTTCTGGTTCATGATAAAGGTAAAGGCGCCACTGTCGCTGATGTTGTCATGACAATCAAAGATCCAGTGACCTGCTCAATCCAGGCCTGATAATCTTGAATCACAATCCATTGCAACTGCGTTTCATACTGATTTGAAACGTGGTTGCATACTGGAGTTTTCAAAAAAACATGCCCCTTATCCAAAATTTGCCCTTGCAATCAAACGCTTCCCCCATTGGCATTATTACAGATAGCCATGGTAATGTTTCGCTACTCAAAAAAGCAATTGATCTATTAATTGAAAAGACATGCACGACCATTATTCATCTGGGAGATATTTGCGATTCAGCACATATCCACACGGCTGATGACTGCATTGAAATCATTCAAAAAAACAACATTATGGCCATCAAGGGAAACAATGATCATGCACTGACTGTATCTCATGATCCACAAATCAGTAAGCCAACCCTTGATTATATTCAATCCTTACCACTGGTGATCCAAAACCAGCACCTGACTTTTACCCATTCTCTCCCTTTTGTGGAACAACTGGGCCTGTCCTGTATGATACGTGACCTAAATGATGATTTTTGTAACTTATACTTTGATACTGTTGATAGTCAATCTATATTATTTCGAGGTCATAGTCATCAGCCAGAGCTGATTGTTAAAAACAAATATGGTTGGGTGCGAAAAATGTTACATTATTCAAATCAGATGGAAATTGCTTGCACAACACCCTGTGTTGTGACTTGCGGGGCAGTCATGAATTATTATTGCATGATGTATTGGCCGGGACCAAAATCTTTTTTCCAACCCATTGAGGTAATAAAAGAATAAAAATGAAATAATGAAATATTGAAATTTTTAAATAATTTGATTATATCTATACGAAAAGGATTAGAGCCGCGCGCGTTAGCAATCGGGATTGTGAATAAGCCACAAGTCAAGCATGCTTGAAGGAAAGACACAAAAGGAACAGAAATGGGGACAGACCTTAATTGTCAAAATCGAAAACAAACCTGGCGGGATTTGGGGTCAGCCCGGGCTGACCCCAAATCCCGCAACTACCAAACCTTTGAGAAAAACCAGTTTTAAAAGGATAAACCATGTTAAAAAATATATCATTATTTCTGTGTATATATCTATGCAGTCAACTATTTTTGATGGTAACAACACAGTCTATCAAAGGAGAAATCATTACTGATTCATCTTTTGGTAAATCCCAGCCCATTGTTCCTGAGGGCAATGTTTATCAGATTAATGACAGTCATGGCAGGCAATGGGGTCAAAATCTGTTTCATAGCTTTGAATCTTTTAACATTGAAGCCGGAAAGACCGCCAATTTTTCAGGCCCGGCCACTGTCCAGCGCATTATTTCACGCGTCACTGGCGGCAATGAATCACAAATTAATGGGACCATCCAGTCATCAATTGCAGGAGCTGATATTTTCTTATTGAATCCAAAAGGTATTCTATTTGGCAAATCCGCCAAGCTTGATATTGATGGTTCTTTTTATGTCAGCACCGCAGATTATCTTCAAATGACTGAATCCAAACAATATGTTTCCCTGTCTACCGACATCAGTGGTCTGGTGTCAACGCCCCCCCAAAGCTTTGGATTCATTGATTCAAACATTGCATCCATTACATTTACTGGAGAGAATGATATTTTACAGGAAGATGTTAAGTATCGTTTAACCGATTTAAAGAAAGATATTGGCAATGAAATGTCTCAGGACAGTGCATTTTCTGTAAAGGGCAACAATCATATTTGTATCATTGGTGGTGAAATAAAAATCCAACAGGGCGCGGTAATTGCTATTGAAGATGAAACCTCTCAATCATCTGAAACAAAAGGCAATATCCAGCTAATCAGCACAAAAAGTAAATCAAATATATATTTTCAGGATAACGAACTGGATTATTCACAAGTCAGTGCCTTTGATAATATACTGATTAAGAGCTCAAAATTGAATGTCGGGGGGCAGACAACTGGTGGCATTACAATTGTTGGAAAAAATATTATTTTGGACAATAGTGTTTGCTATTTAAATAATTATGGTACATTAAATGGAAAGCGCATTGAAATTATGGGTGATAACATTAAGATAAAAAATAAGGCTAAAATAGTATCCCATGCTTATTCATCAGGTGATGCGGTTTCCATTAAGCTAACTGCCCATTCAGATGTTCAGTTTGAAGTGTATTATTCAGGCATCTGGACATATTCCGGAATTGAAGATGTTGGTTTAAAAGGGCAGACTTCCAGTATTTCTATCAGTGCTGAAAACGTTTACCTTTTGGATGGTGCTGAAATTCTTAACAGAACTTTTGGAGAAGGACATTCTCGTGATATTAGTATTGATGTCCGGGAAAGAATTGAGCTGTCCAATGATAACTATCGTTTCAATTCCTCTATAACCATTGATACTTATCGAAAAAATGCTACATCTGGTGATGCTGGCACATTGTATCTATCTGCAAAAAATATCGAATTGTCAGATGGTTCCAGTATACTTGCCAGTACACGCGGCACTGGAAAAGGTGGACATATTAATATTAAGGCTGAGGAGAATCTCCATTTGCATGGTACGTGGATTGACAATGATGACGGCCCACAAGAGGGGTCAAAGATATTTGTAAGAACATATGGTAACACAAAAGATTCTGGCGATTCGGGAAGCGTTTCAATTAAAGCGAAAAATATTTTGTTGGAAGATGGTGCCAGTATTTATGCCCAGACATATAGCAGTGGGAAGGGAGGAAATCTGTCACTGATTGCGGATGAAAATATTACGCTTCAAGGAAAAGATGGGAAAAATAATCCCAGTGTTATCAATACATCCTGTGTCAATCAAAGAAATAGCAATGGATCAGCCAATGCGGGCTATCTTGAAATGGAAGCGAACAATATCTATATCAGGGATGGCGCATGGATCAATACACAGACTGAAGCAAAAGGGAATGCTGGCAATATTAAGATAACAGCGCATAATAAACTTGAAATCTCTGGTGAAGGACCAGAGAAAAAATGGATTGGTAAAACCAGACTGGCCAGTGCAGTTGTTTCCGGATCAACCAATAAAAGCACAGGTCATGGCGGACAAATAGACATTCATGCCAATGAAATTCTTCTTTCAGGAGGGGCTTTTATTCAAACCGGAACCCAGTCATCAGGCAATGCTGGAGAGATCAATATTATTGCTAATACTATTACACTAATGGGATCAAGCAGTAAGAATCGAAGCAGTCAGATTGAGAGTAATTCCTACGCAAAAGATCTTGTTTATGATGTTAATATTACTGGCACTGGTGGAAAGATTACAATCAATGCCAAAAATATCAATCTGTTTGATGGCGCTCAAATTTCTTCAAGCTCTATGGCTGAAGAAAAAGCCAGTGGAAAAGCAGGTGATATTGATATTCGCCTTGAGGACACATTGCGGATTTCCGGTCAAAACCTGGAAGCTGAAGAAATTGTCGGCAGATCTTCAGGAATCTATGCCCGATCTCGGCAAAATATCCAGGCAGTTGCAGGGGAAGCTGGAAAAATCAAAATTTATGCTGGCAGCATTGTTATGGATAATCATGCACTTGTTTCCACAAGCAGTAATGGATTGGAAAATGCCGGAGATATTGAGATCCAAACCAGGCAATCTATCCTTTTAACTGCTTCTCGGATTGCGTCTGAAAGCTTGATGGCTTTTGACAATAATCAAAATGGCGGGGAAGCCGGTATCATTTCTATTAATGCGGGTGATGATGTTCAACTGTTTCAGTCGGCCCGCATTACTACCAATGCAATTTCATCCGGTGGCGGGAGAATTAATATTCACACGCAAAAAGCCCTGACACTCATTAACAGTGATATTACCACCAACGTCTTCAAAGGTGAAGGCAATGGCGGGGACATAAATATTCGCAGTGAATTAACCATTATGAATCATGGTATCATTTCTGCCAATGCCGATGCCGGTGATGGTGGTGCCATATTTATTCATACCCGAAACCTTATTCAATCAACTGATAGCCGCATTGAAGCGACATCAAAGCGAGGCAATGATGGCACTGTTGAAATCGAAACACCTGATATTGAAGAAAATGAAAATATATTGAATCTTTCTGGCAATTTCTTACATACTATGGATGTGGTAAAAACATTATGCGATATGGAAAAGGGCAAAGATGCCATTCAATTGGTTGTCAACAAACCTTATGCCATTCCAAGCTTATCTTCTGGATGGTATCATTTATCGGCAAATGAATCCATTCGGTTGGCTATATCGAATATTTCCGATCAATTTGACCATATTGCCAATGATTTTTCAGATGATGCCTTATATCAGTCTGAAAACAGGATGCCATAGGTCTGTTTTTAGTCCGATTCATGGAGACTTCGTTCCATTTCCACCATCAGTTTTTGATATTGATTTAAATACGTTTCATTCACCTGGATATCTGCCTTGAGTTGTTTGATATGAGCCAAAATGATGGTATGTTTCCTTCAGTCAGCATCGAACCTAAGCAAACAATCCCTTGTCTGTGTACAGAAGAAACTTCGCAGAGTCCCCCTATCATGGCCTGAAAAATTTGCCCCCCTTTTTCTTTATTCTTTAGAATACAGGAATATCATAATTCCCCCCATAAAACCGAAAAATGGCATTGATCTGATCATGATCCGAACAATAAATATCACTTCTTTTTTGTACATACTTCAGCACAGTATTCGTAAAACCACCAGTGGAAATTAACCACATTTGAATTTCAG
>Ga0272440_1002658_pt1 | contig 13766 bp, 7 predicted proteins | sample SSMMMBAug17_FD_192440 | JGI IMG/M metagenome (GOLD analysis project Ga0272440, IMG submission 192440) | Marine sediment archaeal communities from Little Sippewissett salt marsh, Falmouth, MA, United States - SSM-MMB-Aug17 | ecosystem: Environmental > Aquatic > Marine > Wetlands > Sediment ...
CCATTTTCGGAGAATTCCTTATATTTTCTTATTTGCCAGCCCGATGTAGGGGCGAACCTTATGTTCGCCCTCGAACAGATAACGCATTCGTTCCTATGTACGATGGGCGAACATAAGGTTCGCCCCTACATTGGACTTGTAAATATTAAGTTCCTCATTTAATTAATTGCATTCCTTTAATTGGCATAATTATTGCCTGTATAATAACAAATAAAACATACAAAAGCATTAACCATTGAGATTTTCAAGATAATAGTTCATAAAAACATATATTTTTACTTTTATAAAAGGAATGATTTATGTCTGTTTCAATAAGCATTGGAATTAGCGACAATGTCGATGCATTCAAAGCAGGGTATCAGGCATCCCAAACATCATTAATCAGATTGGGAACCCCCCCTTCATTTGCAATTGTTTTTGCATCAATTCATTATGATCAGGATAAAATAATTCAAGGCGTCTCCAGTGTAATTGACAAAAATATTGTTATTGGCGCGTCATCTTATGCAGAAATAAGTAATCTTGGGGTAACGCGTAACAGTGTCGTGATTTTTCTTTGCGCAATGGATGATGTTTCATTGCATTTAAATAATGCCAGTCTTATTGGCATTCAGGAAGAAATTGCAAGCAATCTATTAAAACCAATGCGTTTGTCAATTTTGGATACTGATCTGTATCATTCATTGGGACTATTGTTTCGTACAGCCGGTGAACCTGTAGAAAATGGTTTACTTCATGGTATCAAAAATAATTTTTCAAAAATGATTCTTTTTGGAGGCCTTGGCGCAGGCGACTATGACAGTGGAATTCATAATGAAAACTACTGGAAAAGTTACATGTATATCAATGGCAAAAAGCAAGAAAAAGCATCACATCTTCTTCATCTGGCTTTGCCCAAAAAAAACTACAGGCCTGTTTTTGCTTATGAGCATGGATGGTCTACTATTGGTCATGTTGTCGAATTGACACGGTGTGAAAACAACATAGTATTTGAAATTGACCACGTGCCGATCATTGATTACTATCGCCAGTTTTTGGGCAATGAGTCGGATGATGTTTTACTTAAAACAATTCAAAACTATGGTCTGGCACTGCAAGTGTCTGAATGTAACACAACCATTGCAAAAGTTCCTGCCTATGTTGATCTTAAACGTGGATACATAACGTATTTTCCATATGACAATTTACAGGGAAAAAAAGCACAACTCATTCAGGCCAATCGAAATGATATTATTGAAGGCGCCAAAAATGCAGCCATTCGTTGCAAGAATGCCCTGGATAATTTTTCACCGGCTTTTGTTATTGTGATTAGCTGTTGCTTGCGTGGCAGTATATTGAATAGTCGTATCAATAATGAACTTAAAGTCATTGAAGAAATTTTTGGTAAAGGTACTCCTATTGTGGGCTTTTATTCTGGTGGAGAATTGACTCCCTATATGACGCAGTGTGAAGATGTTACAGACGAAACACATTCTTTTTCTGGTTCTGCATATCATGCAACAACAGTTGCGATTATGGCCGTTGGATATAAATCTGAAATTTCAGTTTCTCTTCCCGAACAAAAAGATTTGAGTCTACAAAACAATGACATAAACTATTACAAAAAACTTTTAAGCAAATGCGAAAATAATCTGGATGATACGCAACAGTTTTTGATTTCAATGAGCCGCAAAAATATATTTCAAAGCGAGCAGCTAAAGGAACAAAACGATCAACTGTCTTCAAAAAATAAAGAACTAAATAAGACATTAAACGCCCTTGATGAAAAAAATCACATGCTAAATAGAAGAAATCAGTTTATCCAGAAAACGTTTGGAAGGTATCTATCGGATCAGGTGGTTGAACAAATTCTTGAAACGCCAGAAGGATTGAATCTGGGAGGCGAACGAAGAAAAGTTACACTCATGATGACTGATATACGAGGATTTACAAGTATGTGTGAACGTCTGGAACCTGAAGATGTCATGACTGTTATTAATAACTATCTGGGAATTATGACTAATATTATTCTGTCGTATAATGGCAGTATCAATGAATTTATTGGGGATGCAATCATGGCAATATTTGGGGCGCCACTCGAATTTGATGATCATGCTGAACGCGCTGTTGCCTGCGCTATTGAAATGCAGTCTGCAATGAAAGGTGTGAATGAAAAAAATAAGAATTATAACCTTCCTGAGTTGGAAATGGGAATCGGTCTTAATACGACGCATGTTGTTGTGGGTAATATCGGATCGGAAAGAAGAGCCAAATATGGCGTCGTGGGCAGTGGGGTCAATTTAACATCACGTATTGAATCATATACAACAGGCGGCCAGATTTTTATTTCAGCGTCCACGAAAAATGAAGTGGCTGATAAATTGTTAATCATCGGACAGATCGAAATCTTACCCAAAGGGGTGGATAATCCTATAATTATTTACGATGTAAGTGGTATTAGCGGAAAGTATGATTTATTCCTGCCAGAAAAACAAGAAATACCTATGGTTGCGTTAAAATCATTTCTTCGGGTCAAATTTTTAATCATCATGGGAAAAGATGCTACAGGAGAAATGACAGGCGGTGTTATCAGTGGTCTTTCAAAAAGGAAAATGGAAATTGTTTCACCTGTTAAGCCAGAAACATTCAGTAATCTAAAATTTCAATTTTTTACTCAATCAGACATGAAAATACCTAGCGAACTTTATGGCAAAGTAATGAACCACACCCATGATGGTTTTATTGTCCATTTTACATATATTCCTGCTGAAATGGATGCTTTTATCAATGGTGTCTTGACTGCAGTTTCACAGGAAACATAATCATTTTTATATAATTTACACGAAATTCGGGGACACCATACTTATTTCGGTAAAATAGGAAAATAGGTATGTAATTTTCAAGGCATGTCTGTCATTAGTTTTGGGTTTTAAAGGGGGCACCTTTTAAAACAGCATCATCTCCAAAACCTCTTCAAATTCATCAAGATCACTTGAAGTCACCGCCTGCTTATGCAAAATTTTCATAATATCAATTTCATTGATCGCCTGAATGGTTTCAAAAATTTTGGATGGGATTGTTTCAAAACGAACTTTCAAGACATCAATGATCCCTTCGCGTGCCTGATGAATCACTCCTTGAAAAAATAACTTTTCGTGAATATGGTAATAAATCTCTTTACCTGTTTTCGCAAAAATTTCTTCCATAACAGTTTCAATATCATTTTCATCCATTTTAGATGCCCCGCATATATACTCTGTTACGTAAGATAAAAATTTTCGGGTATATTCATTTTCCAGACATTGTTTTAGTGAATTCAGTAAATGTGGAAGTTGATCTTCGAAATCATTATCATGAATTGTTTTGATTAAATACATGCCTGCTGAAAGTATTGGATTTGTGGATAAATCAAGCGCCTCAATACTTGATAGATCACACAATATGTACTCAAAATCTGGCAAGGCGCTGGCAAGGTTTGATTTGGTGCCAAATAAATTTGAAAATTGCGTAGATACGTTCCAGGATCTTGAGCCATTATATATGACAACAGGAATAATTAAAGGCAAATGACCAATTAAACCTTGATTGATTGTTTGCTCCCAAATTCGTTCCATATAACGAAACAATAAATAAGGCATGAATGGTTCAGGATTCCCTTTATGTTGAAACAACAAGTAAATATATGCTGGCATCAGATCTTTACGATATACTCTGAACAGCATATCAGATAATTGATTGTTCAGTTCACTGTCAAGAAACTGGTCTTTACTAATCTCAAGTGCAGAAATGTCCAATAGATCTTGCATACTTTCCGGAATGACAGCCTTGAAAAATGCACTTGCTGTTGGTTGATGAGACAATATTTGTCTTAAAAACGTTCCATGTGGATTGGATTGATCCTGCACATTAGACTCCCTTTATTGTAAAAATTTTTAATATTGTTTTTTTTATATTGAAATACAGGATGTACAATAATAATGCAATCGTTCTTTAGATAAAAATGCGTTTTTGAAGAATTCAATTGTTTTAAGCTGAAAAATGTGTATTATCTTTTCATTCATTATAACAAAAGACAGCTTTTTTTATAACACAAACCCTTTTACAAGGCAATGAATTATATCTGAATCACTCCCAAACAAATCAAGGTAAAATATGCAACATACAAATTTATATAGATATATTGCAGCGGGGATATTTTTATTCATTTTTTTGATGTCCCAGCCAATTAAAGCGGATGAACCGGCAGTTTCCAATGATATTCAAATAACAGTGACGCATTTAATGGAGCTTTTGGATGCGATCAATAACACGCGCAATCAGATTCTTGGAATCCAAAAAAAGATGCAAAGCACGGCTGGTGTTGGACGAGAAAAAGACTTAACTCAAAAGATTTCTAAATTAAGTAAACATCTTAAGCAGCTTGAATCCAATTTTCATCAATTGGCAACTGATGTTCATCTGGATACATTTGATGCTCAGAAAAGACAAACATTCGACTGGAAAGACGAAGTAAAACAATTAATTGAACCTCTTGTGCGAGAAATAAAACAACTGACATCGCGTCCCAGAGAAATTGATCGTCTGGAAACACAAATAGAAACCCTTCAAGAGCAACTGAATGTCGCTGAAAAAGCAAATAACCGGATTAATACCATTATTCCGAACATCAAAAGCATCCCTTTACAAAATGAAATAGATCAAATAAAGAATAGTTGGAAAAATCGTTATCGGGAAATCAAAACACGTTTAAATATCACCCAACAAAAATTAAAACAAAAACAGATGAAAAAAAAGCATCTGTCAGAACATCTACATGAACTGATGCAGTTATTTTTTCGAAGCCGCGGTCGTAACATGGTTTTCGCATTATTGTTTTTTGCGCTGACATGGTTTTTGATGCATCAGTTACAAACCAAAATTCATTTGACACGTCCCTTTCAAAAACATCCACGATCTGTATATATAAGAACCTTTGATTTGATTTACTGGATTGCGACATTCCTTTTTTCTTTGGTGGCATTGCTGCTGGTTCTCTATTTTTGTGGGGATTGGTTTTTGTTGTCTTTATTTATTATATTCATTGTAGGTATCGCTTGGGCCTCAAACCATGCCCTGCCGCGCTATTGGAAACAGGCCAGAATCATATTGAATCTGGGGCCGGTACGTGAAGGTGAACTGGTTGTTTACAAAGGAATCCCATACAGAGTCAGCCGCATCAATCTGGCATCAGAATTGACCAATGATCACCTGGAAGGCGGAATTATTCAGTTGCCTTTGAAAGATCTATTAGATATGCGGTCTCGAACAATCGCTATGAATGAATGCTGGTTTCCAACAAAAAAAGGCGATACGATTATGCTTCCTGAAGAAACCATTGGGACAATAATTACACAAACGCCTGAATTTGTTCGTATAAAACTTCTTGGCGAACAGATCAAGACATTTTCAACAAAAGAATTTTTAAAACGACCGCCCATAAATCTTTCAGATGGTTTTCGGATTGTGGCGCATATGCATTTTGATGAAGATCATCAAAGCCGCCTGATTAATAAAATAATAAAAAATCTGACAAAATCGTTACAAGCAGAAATTGAAAAACAATCCTTTAATAAATGGGTTGTATCGGTCAAGACACTTGTTTCAGAGGTGGGGCCTGTTGCATTTCAATTAAAAATAATTGTAAATTTAAAAGGCGCGGCCAGTTTGATCTATGAAGATATTAAAAATGTTATTTTGGTATCATGCATTACTACCTGTAATGACAACCAATGGCGTATTTCCTTTAAACCAGTCGCATTGCCTTATACAGAGTAAAAGGTCAATGAATATGATAGATATGGATTCATCCAGCAAAAAATATGCTTGCAAAAAAGGAATAGATTTCGTTATAATTGGTCCGATTTGGATAAACCTTTTTTTCCAATAAACAAAATCTCCGACAATCCACATTGGAAATCCAATACCACCGATTGTCGAATAAAAAAATTGAAAGGAACATAAAATGAAAAAACAGATGATCTTACTGATCCTAATTTCAGGATTCATGTTGCAATTGTTTGGATGTGCAACAGGTTTTCGTCCATTCACCCCCAAAGATCTTAAAGAAAAATATGATATGGACAAATATATCCAAAAAACAAATCACTTATACATTATTTTGGATGCATCCGGTTCAATGGCATATATGTGGAAATTTCGTGATAAGTACACATCTGCCAGGGAAATTCTCGCATATTTAAATCAAACACTGCCTGAAATCCCTATTTCCTGTACCATGCGAACCTTTGGTAAAAAATTGTGGACATTGGAATCTGAAACAATGCAGGTATACAGTTCAGATCAATATCGAACAACTGCATTTGCAAAGGCGCTGGATAATTTAAACTGGCCTAGTGGACAGACACTCTTAGCGCAATCTCTTCATGAAACTGAACAAAGCTTAAAATCCAAATCAGGTCATGCGGCAATATTGATTGTCAGTGATGGCAAAGACATTGATGACAATTCATTGGCCACAGTTAAGGCTATGAAAAAATCATTTGGAGATCGTATCTGTGTATATGGTATTCATGTTGGGGATAATCCAGATGGATATGTTTATTTAGACAAAATGGCTAAACAAACCTGTGGTTTTGTTGAAAAAGTTGAAGATCTTACCGAACCGGATGCAATGGCTCAATTTGTCAATCGCGTATTTTATGAAGAATTCATTGATACTGATGGTGATGGTATTGCAGATAAAAATGACAGCTGCCCGGAAACACCGAACGAAATTACTGTTGACAAAAAAGGATGTCCTTTTGATACCGATTCTGATGGTATTTATGATTATCTTGATCAATGTAAAGAAACACCTGCTGGCGTCGTAGTAGATTCCATTGGTTGTCCAATCGACACAGATGAAGACAGTGTTCCTGACTATATTGATTTGTGTGCAAATACCCCCAAAGGGTCACCGGTTGATAAGAAAGGGTGTATTATTGATGCTGACAGCGATGGTGTTTTTGATCATCTGGATCAGTGTGAAAGCACACCAAAAGGGGCAAGAGTCGATGAATCCGGATGTTGGATTATTCAGATTATTCAATTTGGAACCAATAAAAAGAATATCCAAAGCACCATTTATCCCTATCTCGAAGAAATTGCAAAAGTACTCAATTTAAACCCAACAATGCGTCTGGGTATATATGGACATACAGATAGTGTTGGCCGTGCGTCTTATAATTTGAAACTTTCTAAAAAACGTGCACAGGCTGTGGCCAATGAACTCTTGAAAATGGGCCTGTCAAAAGAGCGTTTTGTTGTTGATGGTTTTGGTGAGTCACGTCCCATTGCAACAAATGAAACGAAAGAAGGTCGTTCAAAGAACAGGCGAACTGAAATAAAAATTATATGGTAGAGATAATCAGTTCTTGCGCGTTCCCAGGCAGAGCCTCTGGGAACGCGCAACTGTTAATTTCGAAATAAAGGATGCTATAGACTTTAAGATAAAGATTTTGGACTGCGTTGGCGCTTCGTCAATGTACTATAGTACTATCTCCTTGCGCCGCCTTGCCAAAATCTTTATCTTAAAGTCTATAGATAATAATTATCTGACTTTTATTGGATATCTGAATGAATCCATTAAACAAAGAATGGCAAATTCTCAAACAATCGATCCTTTTTTTTACACGCATTCCACTCCCCCAAAAAACATATTACAGCGAACATGACACCAAACATGCCATCAGATACTTACCCTTGATTGGTGTCATGGTTGGCCTGTGCGCATCAATCATTTTTATTTTGATCAACACATATTTCTCATTGGAAATCAGTGTTTTTTTGAGTATGATTTCAACTATTATACTGACAGGTGCCATTCATGAAGATGGCTTTGCTGATTTTTGTGACAGTCTGGGCGGAATGACATCTGAAAAACGTTTGTTGATCATGAAAGACTCCAACATGGGGGCCTTTGGTGTCATTGGTTTATGGGGGATGCTTTTTGGTAAATATTTGTTTCTTAACCATATACCAGTATCTTATCTGCCCTGTGTATATATTTCTGGTCATATAATGAGTCGATTTTTCATCTTGTTTCTCATACTGTTTCTGCCATATGCAGGAAATACCGAAACCAGCAAATCCATATCGCTGGTTCAAACCATTCATATAAAAAATATTGGCATTGCCGCAATAATAACCGGTTTCATTTTATTGGCGTTACCTGCATATGTTTTTGTATCTATTCCAGCATTAATTATAATTATGTTCATTTTATTCTATTATTATAAAAAAAGTATTGGTGGTTATACAGGTGACTATCTTGGTGCAGCTCAACAATTGACTGAGATTGCCCATTATTTGTCATTTGTTTTCTGGTTAAATATTCATGAAAGTGTCTTACTGGCTTAAAAAATGCAAAATACTTAAAAATATGAGAAAAAAAAATAAAATAGGGATGTATTGCCTTATTATTTCAATTCTTTTTTTAATAAGCCTGGTGAATGCATCTGATTTAAAAAGGGCTGTTCAATTTCGACAATCTCGTGCGTTTGAGCAGGCATTGATGCATATTAATCAATATCTAAAAAAAGCGCCTGATAATCAAAATGCCCTTTTTACAAAAGGGCTGATATTGTCTGATCTTGAACAATATGCTGAAAGCATCAATATATTTAAGAACTTGAAAAAAAGATACCCGGCAACCCCAGAAATATATAACAATCTTGCGATTGTGCTGGCGTTTTCTGGTCAATTTGAGGACAGTCAAAAAGCGTTTCAAAAGGCGCTTCATTTACGAAATAATTATCGTGAAGCACACAAAAACCTTGATGCGCTCAAATTTGCAATAACATATCGCGAATATTTGAAAAAAACTAAAAACAAGGATGTATATGTCAAGAAAAAGCTGTTTGACGCGATACAAAGCCAATCTCAAATCGCCAAAAACATCCAGACCTGTTATAAACTACTGGAATCCCAAATGTTGACCCATGAAATTCAAAGGGACCTCATTAAATTGGGATATTATCAGGGCAAAGTTGATGGTACATTTCAGCCCACACTAAAATCTGCAATCCAGGATTTTCAAAGATCCTATCAGTTACCGGTCAAAGGGTACACTTCATGGAAATTACTCGCACAAATTCAAGATGCCATTGATAAAAAAAAATTGCAGCCAGGCAATCCGCAACCGCAAACAATGTCTCAATTACAGAAAAAGCGATTAACACAGAAAATTCAAAAAGGTCTGTATGATCTAGGGTATTCGCCTGGACCGCATAATGGCGAATACCATGAACAAACCCAACAGGCCTTGAATCAATTTATCCTTGATCATTCAATTAAGGATACGCCAGATATCTTTTTCACAATATCAGGACATATTATGAAAGCATTGTATCAGATTCAAGGAAAATGGACCATCGTGCCGGTCTATCCTGAAGACACCTGTACGCATTATATTCCACTGAAGCAATTTATTGATAGCGGTTATAAACCCATTCATTACATTGGTTATGCAACCATTTTAGTCCATAAAACCGGACATTATATCATGATAACCAACACATCAGACCATTGTCGGGATATGAAAAAACTTGTGGGGGTTGAATAATCGTTTTTCTAAAATTCCTGATTATCAGTATACATCTTCTTAATGTACCAAATATTCAAATAATATAAATAGGCAGTCAGAAAAGGAATGCATTTCATGAACTGGGGGGACTTATTTTTTAAGACTTCCTGGTGGAATGCACGAAAAAATTATCCTTTACAAGCCCCTGTCAATTTTATAAAAGTATTAAAAGGGTGCAATACAAAAAAATTGGTGTTTTCTTCTTAGCCCCGATAAGGGCTAAGAAAAAATGCAACTTTTTTATAGACTTTAAGATAAAGATTTTGGACTGCGTTGGCGCTTCGTCGATGTACTATAGTACTATCTCCTTGCGCCGCCTTGCCAAAATCTTTATCTTAAAGTCTATAGAAAGGAACATCACAATGTCAAAAAAAATATTCATATCCCATTCTACAGCAGATGCCCAATTTGTCTCCCTGCTTCAAAGCGCCATTGAATGCAATGGCCTTGAGGTCTGGATTGATACTCAGAATCTTCTTGCTGGGGATACATTAAATACAGAAATCGAATCTGCCATAAAACATGCTGCGGCTTTTATTGTGGTCATCAGTCCCAGTGTTTTCAATTCAATGAAGGTGAGAAAGGAGATCATGTTTGCACAGGAAAATAAAGTAACCATTATTCCTATCTTGATTAATGGCATGGAACCGCCTTCATTACTCTTTTTTTTCAAAAAAGAACCGGCTGCCATTGAAATCAAAAACAGCCTCCAGCAATCCATGCCTCAAATTCTGAAAGCCCTGGGCATAGAACCTCCATCAGATATTGAACATACTGGCATATCCAACACAGAAACAAAATCACAAGACATTCTAACCAATACGCATAACTTCATAGAATTTCGTGAAAACAATTGTCTTTATGTGGATAAAACCCAATATATATATCATCTATTAAATTCGAAAATGACGCATTGCTTTTTTTCCCGACCCAGACGATTTGGTAAATCATTATTGGTCAGTGTGATGAAAGAAATGTTTTTGGGAAATAAAGAACTGTTTCAAGGGCTTTACGTTTACGATAAATATGATTTTACGCCCTATCCGGTTATTCATTTATCATTTACAAGGCTGGAGTATGACATTGCTTTTGACGCAGATATATCACTATCAAAAGCACTTACAAATTATTTGGGAAGAATTGCGCGTGAAATACAGATTCCTGCACCTGATGGCCCTTATTTAGGCGCAATGATTGAAGACCTCTCACAAAAATTTAACAGTCCTGTTGTTCTTTTAATTGATGAATACGACAAACCCCTTTTAAGCTATATTGATGAGCCTGAAAACCGGAAAAAGGTACTCAAGGTGTTGAAAAATTTCTTTTCGCCATTAAAAGATCTGACTGGAAAAATTAAATTTTTGTTTATTACAGGGGTCTCAAAATTTTCTCAGGTATCCATTTTTTCCGACCTCAATAATTTAGACGATCTGACTTTAAATGAGGACTATGCCACAATTGCTGGTTTTACTCAGCAGGAGATTGAGCATTACTTTGATGAACATATCAACCGACTTGCACTTAAAAATGGTGTAAGGCGAAATGATATTTTAGCTCAGATCAAATCCTGGTATGATGGCTATTCATGGGATGGTAAAAATTTTGTTTATGCGCCATTTTCCATTTCAAAACTTTTGAAACATCGCAAATTTAAAAATTATTGGTTTGCCTCAGCAACACCTTCATTCTTGATTGATGTGATTGATGCCTTTAAACAGGGGCGTTTGTCCTTTGACAGCTTTGAATCTTATCCAATGCTTGAATCAGACATGGAAAAATATGATATCAGTAATATTCAACTCATGCCTTTTTTGTTTCAAGCCGGTTACTTATCCATCTACCAAATTGATATGGACACACTCAAATTGCGTATTCCAAATATGGAAGTACGAACATCGTTTTATAAACATCTGTTTAATCAATTATCACACAGAAATATTGAACATATTGATAAACTTCGTAAGGCCATACGTGAATGTAGTATTGAACTTATGATGGAATGTATCAAAAGTCTTATTGCGACCATTCCTTATCAGATATTGGAGAAAAAAGAGAAGGTCTATCATTCCCATTTTTATACCATATTAAGAACTGCCAATGAAAATACACAATCAGAAGTTTCAACAAACCTGGGTCGAATTGACACTGTGATGGAAACCCCGGATACAGTCTTTATTTTTGAATTCAAAATGAAAAGTGCGCTTCAAGGAATAAAGCAGATCAAAGAAAAACGATATGCAGACAGTTATTCGGGAAAAAATAAAAAATTGGTACTCATTGGCGTACAATTTTCAGAATCCGATAGAAATATTTCAGATTACCGGTATGAATTTCATTCTCCGAGCCCGGCTGTTTCACAATAATGTCCTTGTGCATTCCCGGGCCAGAGGTAGCCAGAACTGGAGACAAGAAAAAAAATTGGGACAACATAACTACAAAAGATTTAAAGGAAAATTTCAATGTCAAAAAAAATATTCATATCCCATTCCACAGCAGATGCCCAATTTGTCACCCTGCTTCGAAGCGCCATTGAATGCAATGGCCTTGAGGTCTGGATTGATACTCAGAATCTGCTTGCCGGGGATACATTAAATACAGAAATCGAATCTGCCATAAAACATGCTGCGGCTTTTATTGTGGTCATCAGTCCCAGTGTTTTCAATTCAATGAAGGTGAGAAAGGAGATCATGTTTGCACAGGAAAATAAAGTAACCATTATTCCTATCTTGATTAATGGCATGGAACCGCCTTCATTACTTTCTTTTTTCAAAAAAGAACCGGCTGCCATTGAAATCAAAAACAGCCTCCAGCAATCCATGCCTCAAATTCTGAAAGCCCTGGGCATAGAACCTCCATCAGATATTGAACATACTGGCATATCTAAAATAATCAACACTGAAAATAAATCAAAAGGCATCCTTACCAATTCGCATAGTTTCTTTGAATTTCGTAAAAAAAATTGTCTTTATGTGGATAAAACAAAACAAATCTATCATTTAATAAATTCGAACTGGACCCAATGTTTTTTTTCCCGACCCAGACGATTTGGTAAATCATTATTGGTCAGTGTGATGAAAGAAATGTTTTTGGGAAATAAAGAACTGTTTCAAGGGCTTTATATTTATGATAAATATGATTTTAAACCCTATCCGGTTATTCATTTATCATTCACAAGACTGGAGTATGACATTGCTCTTGACGCAGATCTGTCATTATCAAAAGCACTTACAAATTATTTGGGAAGAATTGCGCGTGAAATACAGATTCCTGTACCTGATGGCCCTTATTTAGGCGCAATGATTGAAGACCTCTCAAAAAAAACAAACAGTGCTGTTGTTCTTTTAATTGATGAATACGACAAGCCCCTTTTAAGCTATATTGATGAGCCTGAAAATCGGAAAAAGGTACTCAAAGTGTTAAAAAATTTCTTTTCGCCATTAAAAGAATTAACCGAAAAAATTAAATTTATGTTTATTACAGGGGTATCAAAATTCTCTCAGGTATCCATTTTTTCCGACCTCAATAATTTAGACGACCTGACTTTAAATGACAACTATGCCACAATTGCTGGTTTTACACAGCAGGAGGTTGAACATTATTTTGATGAACATATCAACCGACTTGCATTGAAAAATGGTGTCACACGAAATGATATTTTAGACCAGATCAAAGCCTGGTATGATGGTTATTCATGGGATGGTAATAATTTTGTTTATGCGCCTTTTTCCATTTCCAAACTTTTGCAACTTGACAAATTCAAAAATTATTGGTTTGCCTCAGCAACACCTTCATTCCTGATTGATGTGATTGATGCGTTTAAAGAGGGAAGTTTATCCTTTGACAGCTTTGAGTCTTATTCAATTATTGAATCAGACATGGAAAAATATGATATCAATAATATTCAACTCATGCCTTTTTTGTTTCAAGCCGGTTACTTATCCATCTACCAAATTGATATGGACACACTCAAATTGCGTTTTCCAAATATGGAAGTACGATCTTCGTTCTATAAACATATGTTTAATCAATTATCACCCGGAAATATTGAACATATTGATAAACTTCGTAAGGCCATACGTGAATGTAGTATTGAACTTATGATGGAATGTATCAAAAGTCTTATTGCGACCATTCCTTATCAGATATTGGAGAAAAAAGAGAAGGT
>Ga0272440_1002659_pt1 | contig 13766 bp, 2 predicted proteins | sample SSMMMBAug17_FD_192440 | JGI IMG/M metagenome (GOLD analysis project Ga0272440, IMG submission 192440) | Marine sediment archaeal communities from Little Sippewissett salt marsh, Falmouth, MA, United States - SSM-MMB-Aug17 | ecosystem: Environmental > Aquatic > Marine > Wetlands > Sediment ...
GTAAGACCAGAAAATGGTACTATAACATCTACAGATCCAGATGGCTGGTATTGCCTTGAATTTAATACTCCTTCTAAAAAGAAAATTACATTTATACGCACAGATTATGAATCTAAAACAATAACAACACAATATATTGGTACTGATGATGAAATAAACCAAAATATAGGTCTAAAAAAAGACTGCCCATTTAGTATACTAACAAAACCACCTTTTCCAGAAAAATGTGAAATTGGAAAATCTTTCTATCATAAGATATCAGCTGATTGTGGAATAAGACCTTATAATTATTATACATCACTTTCTAGCCTTCCACCAGGCTTAGATCTTAATGAAGAAACCGGAGAAATAACAGGTGAGCCTGAAAAAACTGGCGAATATAGTTTCAAAATATGCGCTTATGACTATTTAGACGCTGGGAATGATCCATGTATGGAATACACAATTAATATTTATTCAAAGCCAGTAATTAAACCTGTGAAATTACCATCTGCAATAATCAATAAGAATTATGAAGAAATTTTATATGTAGATGGAGGCAAAGATCCTTTTACCTTTTCTTATAAAAGCCACAATTTTGGCGATGACTTTACATTAGATGAATTTGGTAAATTATCTGGAATACCAAAAACTAAAGATCCAATTTATTTTACAGCTATTGTACAAGATGCAATTGGAAATGTATCTGAAAAAAGATTTGATATTGCAATAGTTGATGAATTGATAATTGGACCAGAAAATATTAATAATTGGGAAGTTGGTAAACCTGTTAACCAGGAATTTACTTTAGTGGGCGGTTCAGGAAATGAAAAATGGTTTGCAAAAAATCTTCCAAAAAATATAATTCTAAATATGAATAGCGGCGATCTAACTGGTTTTCCTGATTCAGAATTTTATGATACTATTGTTATTGAAGCAAGAGACTCAGATGGACATAAGGCTTTTAAAGAATATAATCTATTTATTACACAAGCTCTTAAAATTAACAATAAAGATATTTATGTAAATTTATTAACAGAAAACGAAGAACCCTATGATATTGTAATTGAAACCTCAGGAGGTATTAAACCATATCATTATTCCTCAAATAATTTGCCAGAATGGCTGGAACTTGATGAAGATAAAGGCTTTTTCAGAGTATTTCCCAATGATTCAGGTAATAGTAATTTCAATATAGAAATTACTATTACAGACTCCAGTATTCCGCAAAAGGAATTAACAGAAACATTATATATTAAAACTGAAAGAATATTTAAAATAATCAGCAGTACTAATTTTCCTGATCTTTCTGTGAATAAGCAAGTAAATGAAATTACATTAAGCGCAATTGGCGGTAGAACTCCTATGAAATGGTTTAGAAAAGATGGAATGCTGCCAACAGGTATTTCACTTAGTGAAGATGGTAAAATCTCAGGAACCCCAGTAAAACCAGGTAACTATAAATGTGTAATTGGGGTGAAAGATAGAAATGGCGAGGTAACAGAAGAAATTTTTCATTTTTTTGTTAATGAAGCATTGAGCTTTGATTTTTATAGTTTACCAGATGCTTATTTTGATGAATACTATGAATTTTATTTGAAATATAAAGGAGGTAAAGGTCCTTATTCAGTATCTTTAATTTCCGGCGAACTTCCACAAGGTCTTGTATATGATCCTGAGACAAAAAAAATCAGCGGAATTCCAATTGAGGAGAAAAAAATATCATTAACATTTCAAATAAGTGACAGCATAGGGTCAAAAATTGTACAAAAAGAATTTTTACATATTAATGTTGAAAATAGAAGTATTAAATTAAGCCCAGAAAAAATTCCAAATGGTAAAATTAATAATTATTATGAAATAAACTTTGATGTTGAAAAAGGTCAACCAAAGTATAAGTGGGAAATAGTTTCAGGTTTTATACCAGATGGTCTTACTTTTACGACAGAATATTATTCAGCAACAATTAAAGGAATACCAGAAAAACAAGATGAATATAATTTTTCAATAAGAGTTTCTGATAATGATAATAATGTTACTACAAATTCATACACAATAATAATTTTTGGAAAACCTGAAATTGAAAATAATATACTAAAAGATGGAATAAAATGTAAAAAAGGTTATCTTGACAGAATACGTGTAAAAAATGGAGAAGCTCCATATGTATTTGAATTAGTTGATGGCTGCAAACTTCCAGATAATCTTATTCTTGATCCTAACACTGGAATAATATCTGGGGATTTTACTTGCGATGCTGATTCTACTACATTTAAAGTCAAAATACATGATTCAAGTCAGTTTCAAAGTGAAGTTCAAGGTGAATTTTTCATAAATGTTTTAGATGCTCCTTTAAAAATAACAACTGAAAATATAGATGATGCAGATTTAAACCTACCTTATGGCTTTAATCTTACAGCAAATGGTGGTGCTATGCCATATCAGTGGATAATAGATGGTTTGCCAGATGGTTTAACATATAATAAAGAAACAGGGGTTATTTCTGGTGAACCTTTGAAGGTGGGAGAATATTTCCTAACTGCTAATGTTCAAGATAGTGCTAAAGGCTCTGATACTCATGGATTTACACTAAGTGTTAAGGAAGATAAATACTTAATTTCTGGATATGTTAACTCTGATAAAGAAAATTTAAGTATTTTAATGCTGTTAAAGCAAGGAGATGAAGAAATAGCCAGAACAATGACAGATTCAGATGGTTATTATCAATTTTCTGATGTTTCAATTGGAGAATACAAAGTTTGGGCTGCAAGCAGTTTTTGTGAATATGATAGAAACTATAGAAACGCAGTTGTAGAATATGAAGATTTACAAAGAAATTTTGAAGCACTATGTGAAATAGTACCAGATAATGATAATCCATCAAAACCAAAAGATTTAACAGCAAGTATAGATACAGAAACCTGGAACAATCCAGATTCTATTACATTTTCATGGACACCAAGCACTGATAATACCTCTCAAGAAATCAGCTATTTATATTCCCTGGATAATAATTCATCAGGGCTGCCAGATAATAATAATATTAGTGCAGAATCCAGCATTACAATTTCAAATATTATTGAGGGAAATGACATATATTTTTATGTACAGGCAAGAGATGCCGCAGGAAATCTTAGTGATATTTCATCAATTGGGCCATTTTATATTGATAAAACACCCCCTGAAAAATGCAGGGTTTATATAAAATCAAAAGAAGGTGATAATAATGTTAAAGTAAAATTAAGTGCAATTGATTTAGGGTCAGGTATTTCTAAAGTTCAGCTTTCAAATAATAGATATGAATGGTCTGAACCATTTGACTGGGCTGAACCATCAAATGATTCAAAAGAGCTTAACTGGAAAATTATTCCTGGAAAAAAAACTATATTTGCGAAATTTTCTGATGAACTTGATAATAGTATTATTGTTCGTAATGACCAGGCTCGTTTTATTATAATAGGCGGGGGAGAAAACAATCCTAATAACACATATTGGGAAGTGACTAAACAATTAACTTCTGCGGCTTATAGAGATCTTCTTGCAAGTGGATTTGATAAAAATATGATTTATTATATGATTAATACTAAAGATATAGATATTAACTATGATGGAATTATTAATGAAGATGATGAAGGCATTGTAGATGATGATTATCCTGAATCTAATGATATTATAAACGTAATAAGCAGTGAATTTGTAGATGACTTAAACCCTGATACTCCTCTATTTATATATATGCAAGGCCATGCAACTTCCAATGGAAACTTTAAGCTTGTTGGTGATATTAATGGTAACAATAAGATTGATCCAGAATCATTAAAATATTCACTTGACTTACTTCAATCAAAAGTCGACTGTTCTGTTATCCTTATTGTTGAATCTTGCTATTCTGGACTTTTTGTTGAAAAACTTAAAAATTCTGAATATAAAAACCGCATAATTATTTCAAGTGCAGGAAATGTTCCTTACCATACTGACTCATCAGGCTTTATTTCCTTTTCAAGATTTTTATTTTCGAAATTAAGAGAGGGCAGTACTCTTTTAAAATCATTTGAATACGCCAGAAATGAATTGATTAATATTGGCTATCCTTCTCCTATGCTTGATGATAATAGTGATGGTTTTTTTAATAATGGGTCCAATGATAATTTGCCTGTTGATGGTATGCTTGCATCGAATATTTATTTGAATTTTCCACTATTAATCTGGTATCGACCAGAAATTATTATTAATCAAATAATTAAAATAAATGATTCACAAGCAAAAGTTATTTTTTCAATCGATGAAGAGCCTGATTTAATTAAAGAAATTAATCTGCAATTGATTCCTTCTGATTCAAAAATCAGCGTTGATGTTCCAAATAATGATGATATTAGTTTAAATACTTATGAAAAAATTGACTTTGAATATAATGATGAAACTAACCAATATAAAGCAATTATTGAAAATTATGATAATAATCTCAATTATAAAATTTTTGCCCAGGCAAGGAATATATATAATGAAGATAGTATCCCTTTATTTGAAAAATTAGATAACAAATATGTTTTAGGTGATGTTAATTTAGATGCTATAATTAATTTAAAAGATTTAATTTTAACATTAAAAGCTGTATCTTCATTTGATGATGATAATATTTCAAAAATGGGTGATTTAAATAATGATAATAAGATTGGGATTGAAGAGGCAATAGGTTTAATTCGATATCTTTCTGAATAAAAATAGTGGACGCAGTGGACAAAGTGGACAAAGTGGACAAAGTGGACGCAGTGGACAAAGTGGACGCAGTGGACGCAGTGGACGCAGTGGACAAAGTGGAGTAAAAAAGTCCACTTTGTCCATTAAACAGATACCGGATTTAAATTTTAAGTCTGAGATAAAAATGAGAAAATATATTTATTTTTATAAACTGAAGTATATTTGTGTAAGCGCAATAATAATTTTAGGCAATTGCTCTAATTGCATTATTTTTGCGCAAAGTACAATTGATAATCCATCAACATTTATTCCTGTAATAACTGGTGCAAGGGCACTTGGTTTTGGAGGAGCCTTTATTGCTCTTGCAGATGATGCAACATCTGTTAATGTTAATCCGGCAGGACTTGCTCAACTCAGAAAATCAGAATTTTCGTTTGTTCTTTCGTCAATGCATAGAAAAGATAAAATTGAACTTAAAGGTAATCCTGAGGCTTCTGGCACTCATAATATCTTTGATGATGAAATTAATTTCTTAAGTTTTGTATATCCATCAAGAATTGTAAAACGAGATATGGTATTTGCAATAACTTATCAACATTTATATGATTTTATGAGGGAATGGCCTTTTAAAATCAGCTTTGTTCAAAAAGACATAATAAATAAGGTAGAAAATATCTATTATAATCAGAATGGTAAACTAACAGCCTTAGGGCTGGCATATTGTCTGGCAATAACACCAAAATTTTCTTTTGGCATAAATTTTAATATTTTTAATAATGGAATTACATATAATAAATGGAAAAGATATTATAGATATGATGAAGATATATATCTTGGAAATCCTCCAATATATACAAATGATATTACAGAAGTCTGGGAAGAATTTATTTTTAAAGGTTATAATGCAAATTTAGGACTTTTATGGAAAATCAATTCAAAAATGAGCATAGGATGTATTTTTAAAACACCATTTACAGCTAAAATTGAACATCAATATAAAATGACTACAAAAGAACTAAAAATTAATAATAAAAAATTAAAAATGCCCCTTTCATATGGTCTTGGTTTTGTTTATAATTTTAGTGATAAATTTTTAATATCTTCTGATTTATATTTAACAAAATGGGATAGATTCAGGTTTATTGAATCAAATGGAAATGAATTTTCTCCTATGGTAACTGCTATGCCATTTGATAAATCAAATGTTGACCCAACACTTCAAATCAGACTGGGAATGGAGTACCTTTACATAAATAAAAAACATAGATATGTTATTCCATTCAGAGCAGGTTTTTTTTATGATCCTCAACCAGCCTATGAATCAAATAATGATTTCTTTGGAATAACATTTGGGTCTGGAATTGATCTAAATGAAAAAGACTGGTTCTCATTTGATTTTGCCTATCAGTATAGGTTTGGAAAAATTAAAGGTTTAGATATTCCTGAACATAGATCTTTTAGCCAGAAACAGCATGAACATAAATTTTATGTTTCAATGATTATTTATAAAAGGTAATATAATAAATGAATGAGATACAAAAAAAAAAATTAAACAAAACAATATTTATTTTATTTCTTTTATTATTTATTGTTTTACTCAAACCATTTAATTTAGAGGCTATGTATCTTTTGGACTGGCCAGATCACTGTGATTATGTTGAAATTGGAGATAATGATTATAATTGCGAGATTAAAGTTGTGGGAGCTTCTTCTCCATATACGTTCAATATAATTGATGGTGAAATGCCTTATGGTTTTATTTTTGACAACAAAAAAGGTATTATTTCCAGCTCCTTAGAAAATATTACTGATGATATTTCAATATTAGGAAATTGGTCTTTTGATATTGAAGTTACTGACTCTAAAAATTTAACAGCTCAAATGAATTATAATATTACTATTTATCCTGAATTAAATATACTTACAAAACAAATAAAAAAATCAGGTGTTATAAATGAAAATTATTATTGTGAAATACAAATTGAAGGTGGAAAAAGTACTTATAGTATTACTATAGATGATGGAGTATTACCAGATAATATGTCTTTGTATTCAGGTTCTAACTATGCTGTATTATCAGGAATTCCTGAAGATAAAGGTGAGTACAATTTTTCTATTAAAGTTATTGATTCTTTGGGATATTCAACAATAAATCAATATTCAATATCAGTTATAGATAAACTAATTATAAAAAATGAATTTTTACATGATGGCATTATTGAAAATGAGTATTGCAATGATTTAATTGTTGAAAATGCTGTTGGCTCTTATACTTTTAATATTTCTTATGGAAATCTGCCTGATGGGTTAAATCTTGATAATAAAAATTCTAGAATATTTGGAATTCCGAAAAATAAAGTTGAATACTGTGATATTGTAATTGAGGTGATTGATGAAGATGGAAATAATGCATACAAAGAATATAAAGGCATTGATTGTATTAGAGTATCTGAAAAGATAGTAATTGAAAATGATGATATTTATGGAACTATAAATTCAGAAATTTCAGAACCAGTTAATATAAAAGGGGGGATTAAACCTTACTATTATTGGATTACAGGTTATACAAATGGAATAAATTTTAATTCAGAAAGTGGATATTTTTGTGGAACACCTGAATATTATGGCAGTTATAATATAACTCTTAATATACAGGATAGTTCAAAGCCTTTTAAACAATATGCACAAAAGAATATAGAATTAATTATTGAAAAAGAATATAGAATTCTTAATGATTCTATTTTTTATGACTCTATAAAAGATAAAGATCAAGTTCAAATTTTGTTAGTTGTTAATGGTGGTATTAGTCCATATAAATGGTCTAAAATTGATGGAATATTTCCAAATGGCATAGAGTTGAAAGAATCAGGCTTGATTTCAGGAACACCAAAAGAATCTGGACATTTTGCTTTTATTATTCAGGTAACAGACTCAAATAATCTTAAAATTGAAAAAATGTTTATATGGCAGGTAAAAGAGGAACTTCAAATCACTAACCAAAATATTCCAATTGCTGTAGTTGACAGGCCTTTTAATTTTCAATTAGAAGCAAAAGGTGGTTTAAAACCATATTTATGGAGTATTGAAAATCTTCCAGATGGATTAAGTTATGACAAAAGTTCTGGATTAATTTATGGTACGCCAAAGAATATTTTTAATCAAGAGATATATGTCAAGTTAGAAGACAGCGATTCAAAGACTATTTCTGTTTCAAAAAGTATAAATTTTATAGTTAATAAAAGTGAGCTTTCTCTTGAACCAGATAATCTTGAATATGGAAAAATTAATTACTGGTATTGTGAAAATTTAAATATCATCAAGGGAAATATGCCATATAAATGGAAAATTGTAAATGGATACCTTCCTCCAGGTCTTGATATAGACAGCTACCAAAATATATTAGAAATTAAGGGCAGACCAAACAAATCAGGAGATTTTCCATTTTCTATAGAAATTACTGATTCAAGTACACCTGAAGTAAAAATATATAAAGATTTTTCAATAAGTATAATTAATCCAGTTAAAATAATGAATATTAATCTTAAAGATGCAATGCACAACCAGGATTATTTAGAAACAATTTATTTATCGGGCGGAACATCTCCATTTACATTTACAGCCTTAGATACACTTCCAAATGGTTTAAATCTTGATTCATCTACAGGAATTATAAATGGAAAACCTGATATTAAAAATGATTCAATTCAATTTAGAATTCAAGTACAGGATTCTGGAAAAATTCAAAGCTTAGATATAAAAACATTTTCAATTTATGTTTTTGAAAAAATAAATGTTAATATTTTAACTGATACATTGCTGGATATATCTCAATATAAACAATATTCTGATACAATTACAGTTGAAGGTGGAAAAAAACCATATAAATGGAACATATTAAATGGAAAGCTTCCTGATGGGCTTAATGGAATTGTGAATAATAATAATTTTATAATAAAAGGCATACCTGAAATTTGCGGTAAACATAATTTTACTTTAGAAATAACTGATTATAATAATAGCACCAATTTAAAATCATTTAGTTTAGATGTAAAATGCAATTGTGATTATGAAATATCAGGAAATGTTTCTGGTCAAAAGGATGTTTATTTAGGGATATATGATTTTAATAATAATGAAAAAATTATGGAAACAACAAGCGATATTTCAGGAAATTATACATTTTCAAATATTGGATGCGGCGAATATTTTGTAATTCCTGAAATGCAGGCTTATACATTTTCATGTGATTACAATTTTCCAATAATTAATAAAAATGAAAAAAATCTCAATTTTCTGGCTCGATTTTCTCCTGACAACAATTTTGAAAGAAAAAAATCAAAAGCTGTTATTATTACAAGTTTTGAACATATATCTAAATTTGAAGATGAATCATGGCCATTAATGCAGTCAAAAAGTAATTATGTATATACAATACTTGGAGAATGTTCTTATTATAAAGATAATATATTGTTTATTCATGACAGCAATTGTCTTTCAAAATACGAAAATTTGGGAATTAAAGAAAAATTAATAGAAACAATTAAAGAATTTTCAAGCGATGCTAAGAAATTAATTATTTATATGGCAGGCTATGGGGAGAATAATAAATTCTGGATTACTGAAAATGAATATATTGATAGAAATTTTTTATTAGAATTTGATGATGATATTTGTATAACATTAATTTATGATGGCTTTGAATCAAAAACATTTATAAACAATGATTTATATGGACATAATAAATGTTATAATATTATAACAAATTCAGCAAAAAACAGAATAGATCAATTTAATGATGATTTCTCATACTTTTCAAATTTTTTTTGGACATCAATAAAAAATGGATCTGATATTAAAGCTGCTTTACAAAACACATTTGATAATATTAATGACCTTCAATCTTTAAAAGATAAATTTACACAAAATATTGATGTAAATTCAAATGCTGTTTCAAATGAAGAAGAGGATTTCAGCCTGCTTGCTGGTTTAAAAATTGATGGCAGAGATATGGTTGAGCCTGAAATAGTAGAAGTTTCAAAGGATCAGACTATAGAAAAAAGTCCATTTGCAACAATATGGGCAAAAGTTGAGCCTGGTTCAGGTAATATAAGAAAAGTATGGGCTGAAATCTCTAAGATTGAAACAAAAAAAACAAATGATGAACCATATCCAGTTATTGAATTAATACAAAATAATGCAATATTTGAAAATACATATAAGTTTGATGAAACAGGTAAATATGAGATAAAAATATATTGCCAGAATAGCGAGGGGCTTTTTGCATTGCCAAAAAATATGTATATAACTCGTGAAAAAATTTTAAAAGCAATTATTATTGCTGGAACTCAAAAAAATATTAACAGGGATTTTTTGTGGGATGGAATTAACTTTAATGCAAATTTTTCTCGTAAAGCCCTTATTTACAATAATTATCTGAATGAAAATATAAAAGTTTTTGCACCAGATTTATATGATGAATTTAATAATAAAATATCCTATGTAACAGATATTTCAACAGTTGAAGCAATTGGAAATGCAATTACCAATTGGGCATCAGATGCTGATAAGCTTATTATTTATATGGTAGATCATGGCACAGAAGATTTTTTTTATGCAACTAAACAGGAATCAATAACTCCTTATCATTTAACAAAATGGCTGAATTTTTCCAGTAAAATAATTAATGAGATTGTTTTAATTTATGATGCATGTAAGTCAGGTGATTTTTTAAGTAAGATAAAATTTGAAAATTTTTCTGATTTAAATAACAAAATATACTTAATTTCAAGCACTTCTCCTGGTGAAGACGCCTCTTTTCAAGCTGATGGCGGACTCTCATTTTCATTTCATTTCTGGTCTTATATATCAACAGGTGAAAAGACTATTAAGGAAGCTTTTTATAATACTAAATTTCATTTAGCCGCTTATATTGGAATAAATCAAAGACCGCAAATAAATTCCAATTTAAATGATATCTGGAATGAAGATGATGATTTATATATGCTTAATGATTGTTTTATTGGCAGCAGTTCTTTAAAAAATAATGGTTATATTTCTGAAAGTATAAAAAAAAGCTTAAATGGAGAATCAGTTAATAAACTTAGTATTACAAAAAATGAATTTAATGTTAAAGATTTTGGAAATATTGAAAAAGTTTATACAATAATTATTCCGCCTGGAGGTGACTACCTGCCAAATGCAAATCCATCAACCGATTATATGAGACTTGAATTAATATTTAATGATATAAATAATTATTATGAAGGGACTTTTAGACATTTTAATATTATGGGAGAATATGATATTTATTATTGGGCTATTAATGAAAATAATGAAATAATTTTAATAAAATCAGAAACTATAATACAAAATAATGAAATCATCTATGATGAATATGAACCTGATAATAATTATTATATGGCGAATTATATTGATAAAGCTCAAAATCATAATTTTTGCTTAGATAATTCCTTAGATATAGACTGGTTCTTTTTTTATGGAAAAGCAGACAGCAATTATTCAATTTCTTTAACTAATATGGAAGAAAATTGTATTCCAGATATTAATGTATTTGATTCTCATATAAATCAAATTGAATATAATTTGTATACAGATACAATAAATAAAAATACTGTTTTTGTTGATTTTTCAGGCAAAAATCAAATGTATTATATAAAAGTCTCAAATAAAAATAACAAACAATTAAAAACCGGCTATGTTATAAATTTGATAAAAAAAGATACAAGTTCAATAATTTATGATGCATATGAAAATGATGATATATTAAAAAATGCCAGAATGATAACAATAAATGATGAAAACAAACAAAGGCATTTTTTTCATGACAAAGATGATGAAGACTGGGTTAAATTTTATGGAATAAAAAACAAAAATTACACAATTAAAGCAAGACCAATTGGTGAAAATTGCAGACTTATGTTGAAATTATATGATAAAAATGGAAATCCTGTACAAAATAAAAAACAAAATAAATCATTAAGAAATGAACAAATTTATTGGATTTGTAATAAAAGTGATATCTATTATGTAAATATATATCAAATTGAAATTGTCAGTGATTATGGAAAAAATACTGAATATGATTTAGAGGTATATATACCTGTTGGAAATGATTATTTGGGATCTGTTTATGGTAATATTAGAAACATAATTACAAATGAAGTAATTGATGAAGTATTATTAGATGGAGAATATTTAATAGAAGAAGCCAGTAAGAAAAATGGTTTTTATCATACTAAATGTACAGCCGGCGATGTTAGATATTTATTTGTTTCAAAAAAATATTATGAAAGAAAAGAAGTGCCATTTCCATGTATTGAAAATGGTAATACAAATATAGATATAAAATTGATGCCAAGACCATCAATTGAACTTGCACTTATTATAATGAAAAAACTTTCTGAAATTGAAAATAAAAAATCAATACCAGATGAACAGATAAATATTAAGACTTTAATCGATATTTTAAAAAAATTAACAAAAATGCAGATTTAGTTAGGGATAAAGATTTTGCAAAGCGCGATATCAAAATTATCATCAGATGGCCTGAAAAATAGCAATGTGGAGAATTGATATATTATTTTTTCCAAAAATATATCAAAATATAAAGAGTATAAAAATTATGATTCAATTAAAATTGATGGTATCGTAAAAAGTCAAAAATGAATAATTTTATCAGTATAACATTATGAAATTGTTACTAGCAATTTTTGATAAATTGACTTTTTACGAGACTATCAAAATTATTTTGTAAAAAACTATTTTCTTAGCCCTGAAATGGCGTAACATACCAGCTCAGGGCAACGCAGGGCAACGCCCTTGGAAAATATAAAAAAAATTTTAGCCCTGTAAGGGCGATACATAAATGGACTACCTTTTATTATTCTTATTTTATGTTACGCCCTTTCAGGGCTCAAACCATTAAATGTTTTTACCCAGGGCGTTGCCCCATAAGCGCTCAAATAAGAATATAATTATAATTTAAATTTATTTACAATATTTGATAAATTATTAGCAATATTAGAAAGTGAGTTACTTGATATTTTAACATTATCTGAACTTTCTAATGTTTTAATAGAAAGACCATTTATTACCTGTATATTTCCAGAAATTTCATTTATACCTGTTGCAGTATTTGATAATGCTTTAGAAACCTCTTTTATACCTGTATTCATCTCATTAATATTATATGATAGCTCACTTGATTTGCTATAAACATTACCTGTAGATTTTGCAATTTGTTGTACTAATTTCGATGTTTCTTCACTTCTATCAGATACATTTTTAATACTTAATGCAGTCTGGCTAACAGTTTTAGATAATTCTTCAGTTGTTGCATTTTGTTCTTCAACAGATGAAGCTATTAATTCATTATGTTCGGCAATCTCATTTATTATTGAACTGATTAATTTTATAACTTCAACAGCATCATTTGTACTGCTTTGAATACTTTCGATTTGTTCAGCAATTTCATCAGTAGCATCACCAGATTGTTTTGCAAGTTCTTTTACTTCACCTGCAACAACTGCAAAACCTTTTCCAGCATCACCTGCACCTGCTGCTTCAATTGCAGCGTTTAACGCAAGCATATTAGTCTGGTCTGCAATGTCTTTTATAACAGCTATTACTTTTCCAATTTTTTGAGAGGAATGAACAAGAGTTTCCATTTTTGTATTAATATCTTTAGTTTTTTCACTTGCATTTTGGGAAATAATTGAAGCCTTTGAAGAGCTTTTTGCAACATCATTTAAAGAACTACTCATTTGTACAATTGAAGATGCCAGATTTTGGACATCTATTGACATGCCTTTATTTGATTTTGCCATACTGTCAACTTGAGTAGTTGTTTCATTTGTTAAATGTGCAAGTTCTTTAAAAGTGTCTGTTATACTTTTTGTCATTTCATATATATTATTTGAAGCATTATTAAATTGCTCTGTTGCTGCTGCAACGTCATTGATGTTATTTGTCATATTTTCAATTGATGATAAAATAGAACCAGTCATAGTTTTCATATCTTTAGAAGATGTATTCATATGACCGGAGACACCTGATAAATCATTACCTGA
>Ga0272440_1002660_pt1 | contig 13763 bp, 9 predicted proteins | sample SSMMMBAug17_FD_192440 | JGI IMG/M metagenome (GOLD analysis project Ga0272440, IMG submission 192440) | Marine sediment archaeal communities from Little Sippewissett salt marsh, Falmouth, MA, United States - SSM-MMB-Aug17 | ecosystem: Environmental > Aquatic > Marine > Wetlands > Sediment ...
TGACAGAGTGGTCTCAAGAGAATGCTTACAACTGGTTTACAACCATTCAGCAACGAGTCAATGACCTTCGACATGACTCACGCATTGCCTCATTGAGCATCTTTAAAAATGAGGGAAGAGAAGCTGGCGGAACACAGCCTCACTCCCATACTCAGCTCATTGGAATGCCTCTTATAGCTAAAGAAAAACGCCAACAGTATGAGCTTTTTTTCAGACACTACAAAGAGCATGGTGAAGCACTTTTAGCAAATATCTTACGTGAGGAGCTAAGTGCTAATGAACGCATAGTTGGGCAAGAGGGAGCTTTTGTTGCATACTGCCCTTATGCCAGTTCTTATCCTTTTGAGGTAATCATTAGTTCACAAGAAGGGCTTGGAGAGCTACATGAACTCTCTTTAAATGATGTTAACTCTCTAACAAAGCTCTTACTTGATACTCTTAAAAAAATTAAACATCAACTGAGTGCTTTTGAGTTTAACCTCATACTTGCAACGCCACCTCTACATCCACAAACACTTGGAGAGGAGCTTTTCTACTCACTCAAAGAGACAAGTAGATTTTATATACGTATAATTCCCCGTGTTTACAAATATGGCGGTTTTGAGCATGAGAGTGGCATTTACATCAATCCTCTTAGCCCTGAGCGTGCCGCCAAACTCCTCAAAGGAGAAGAGAGTGTCTAAGTTACGTGTACTCTTTTGTGCAAGTGAAGTCTACCCTTTTGCAAAAAGTGGCGGTTTGGCTGATGTTGCACACTCCCTTCCTAGAGCCCTTAAAGATGAGTGTGACATAGAAGTTGTTATGCCTCTTTATAAGTTTATAGATAAAGAAAAATTCAACATCCAAAAAGATAGTATGAGCTTTAGCATATGCTTACGTAAGGAGACATTTGAGGTTACAATACACCGCACAATCTTTGAGGGAGTATCTTACATCTTTATCGCCTCAGAGCCACTCTCCAACAAAGATTACCTTTACGGAACTGCTACAGAGGGCTACAGCGACAACTCATTACGTTTTTCAATCTTTAACCATGCAATCATAGAACTTCTTAAAATGAAAGTGTATGACATCGCTCATCTTAATGATTGGCAGTCTGCGCTGGTACCGCTTTTACTACAAGAGCATAAGGAGCTAGAGACAAAAACACTTTTTACTATTCATAACCTTGCTTACCAAGGTCTCTTCCCTTATGATGAGTATGCAAACCTTGGCATAGACTCTCACTACTTTACAATGGATGCTTTAGAGTTTTATGGACAGATAAACTTCTTAAAAGCCGCAATTGCTTATGCCAACAATATAACTACAGTGAGTCCAAACTATGCAATAGAGATTCTTACTCCAGAGTTTGGTGTAGGTTTGGAGGGATTTTTAGCCTACCATAAACATAAACTCTCCGGTATTTTAAACGGACTCGATAGTAAACACTTCTGTGCCTCTACAGATGAACTTATCTACAAGCCATTTACAAACTTAAGTGAAAAAAAAGAGAATAAAAAAGCCTATCTTAAAGAGAGTGGACTCAGAGGCATAAACAAACCGCTTTTTGCTTTTATAGGAAGATTAACCGAGCAAAAAGGGATGCAGCTCTTAGAAGATGCACTCGAAGCATTTGCATCCTCAAACATAAACATTACACTCCTTGGCGAAGGAGATGCAAAATTTTCTAAAGCTTTTGAAGCTCTTGCTACAAAGCATAAAAACATCTACTTTGAGGCTGCCTACAATGAAGCTCTCTCACACAAAATCTACGCTAGTGCAGACTTTTTGCTCATGCCCTCACTCTTTGAGCCGTGTGGATTAAACCAGATGATTAGCATGAGTTATGGAGCCTTACCAATTGTGCATAAAGTCGGAGGGCTTAAAGATAGTGTGAAGAGCTACAAAAGATTCTCCAAAACAGCAAAATCAGGCTATGGTTTACTCTTTAACAAAGCCAACAGTTCTGCTTTTATTAACGCCATCAAAGAAGCACAAAAACTCTACGAAGAGAAAAGAACCTATAATCTCATAGCAAAACATAACATGAGTGTTGACTTCTCTTGGAATAAAAGTGCAAAAGAGTATCTCGCTCTTTATAAACAAATACTAGGAGCAAAGCATGCCTAAATATAACATTTTACTCTGTGCTTCAGAGGTTGTTCCTTTTGCAAAAAGCGGTGGACTTGCTGATGTAAGCGCAGCACTTGCTAAAGCACTCCATAAACTCGGTCACGATGTACGCATAGTCATACCACGCTACTATATAGTCGATAAAGAAAAATATGGACTCCAAAAGCTCGAAGGTGTTTTGAGTGTACATATGGGAGTTATGGGAGAAGCTTACGGCGCAGTCTATGAGGGAAGATTGCCAAAGAGTGAAGTCAAAGTCTACTTTATAGAACACGAAGAGTATTTTGGACGAAGTGGGCTTTATACAGATGAAAATGGCAATGGGTTTGCTGATAATGACAACCGTTTCATCTTCTTTTCAAAAGCAGTTATGCAGCTTGCAAAGAAACTCGATTTTCATCCCGATGTTATCCATGCAAATGATTGGCATACGGCTGCAGTCCCACTTCTTTTAAACACAACATATGCTTTTGACCCTCTTTTTGCACATACAGGCTCACTGTTAAGCATTCATAACCTAGAGCATCAAGGAAAGTTTTACAAGGGTGCTATGGATGTACTTGATGTGGGCTGGGAGCACTTTAAGGCAGATGAGCTTGAAGAGTATGATGGTATCAACCTCTTAAAAGGGGGAATTGTACATGCAGATGCCATCAATGCTGTGAGTAAAAAATATGCCCAAGAGATTCGTACAAGTGAGTTTGGTTTTGGACTAGAGTCTCTTATAAATCACCATGAGTACAAACTTCATGGTATTTTAAATGGTGTTGATTATGATGAGTGGTCTCCAGAAGTTGACCCTCTCATAGCTAAAAACTTTGATGCAGAGTACTTAGAGGGCAAAGCAATTTGTAAGGCCCAACTTCAAAAAGATTTTGGACTTGCAGTCAAAGAAGATGTTGCACTCATAGGTCTAGTGGGACGATTAGCCGAGCAAAAAGGCATAAAACTCATCGCTGAAGCTTTTGATGCTCTTGTGAGTATGGATGTGCAGATCATACTCCTAGGAGCTGGCCAAAAGTGGGCTGAGCATTTTTTCAAAGAAAAAGCACAACAGTACCCAGAGAAATTTGCCTGTATGATTGGCTATGATAACACCCTCGCCCACCAGATAGAAGCGGGAAGCGATATGTTTTTGATGCCATCTCTCTTTGAACCCTGTGGACTCAACCAGATTTACTCCCTGCGCTATGGGACACTTCCTATAGTTCGTGCTACAGGTGGGCTTGATGATACCATAGAAAACTATGATGCAGCGAGTAAAAAAGGAACTGGTTTTAAGTTTTATGATGCCACTGCAGATGCACTCAAAAACACAGTGGCTTGGGCAGTTGATGTCTATTACAATGACAAAGAGGGGTTTAATGCACTTGTGCAAAATGCCATGACTAAGCGCTACGAATGGCTTGGTGCTGCTAAAGAGTATGAGCTACTCTATGAAAAGATAGTCCAAGGACGTAAATAGATGCCTAAAATAACTCAAAAGAGTATCCTGTACAACTGCTCTACACTCACTCCTACGGAGATTTTTCTCTTTAAAGAGGGAAAATATACAAAGATGTATGAAAAATTTGGTGCACACTTTATGGAGCATGAGGGCGTACAGGGAGTACACTTTGCACTCTGGGCACCTAACGCAGCCTCAGTAAGTGTCATAGCTGACTTTAATCACTATTCACCCAATGCCCACCCCCTGCAAATACGTGGTGATGATTCAGGAGTATGGGAGGGGTTCATCCCTTACGTAAGCCCTGAGCAAACCTATAAATATCACATCATCTCAGCTCATAATGGGGCTGTTTATGAGAAGAGTGACCCTTTTGCTTTTTACTCAGAACTAGCTCCAAAATCTGCTTCTATTACTTATGAGCTTGGTGGCTACGAGTGGAGTGATAAAAAATGGATGCAGACAAGAGACGTAAAAAATGCACAAGATGCACCCATTAATGTATATGAAATGCACCTTGGCTCATGGAGACGAAAACCTCAGGAGCAGAACCGTTACCTCACTTATAGAGAACTTGCTGATGAACTTGTAGAGTACCTTTTGGAGATGCACTACACTCATGTTGAGTTTATGCCTCTTACTGAGTACCCATACTTTGGCTCTTGGGGATACCAAGTTGTTGGCTATTTTGCAGCAACTTCACGATTTGGAGAGCCCAAAGAGCTTATGTATCTCATAGACCAACTGCACCAAAATGGTATTGGTGTTATTTTAGACTGGGTTCCTTCTCACTTTGCTGTTGATATGCACGGCCTTGTTAACTTTGATGGAACAGCTCTGTATGAGCATGAAGACCCAAAACAGGGATTTCATCCTGAGTGGGGAAGTCTGATTTTTAACTATGGAAGAAATGAGGTACGCTCTTTTCTCATCAGCTCAGCGATGTTTTGGATGCAGATGTATCATGTTGATGGACTGAGAGTTGATGCCGTCGCTTCTATGTTACATCTTGATTATGCCAGAGAAGAGGGAGAGTGGATTCCTAACAAGTATGGAGGAAACGAAAATCTTGAAGCTGTAGAGTTCTTACGTAACCTCAATGAGAGTCTCTATGCAAACTTTCCTGATGCTATGGTAATAGCTGAGGAGTCCACTGCATGGCCAATGGTCACACGCCCTACTTCCATAGGTGGACTTGGTTTTGGATTTAAATGGAACATGGGATGGATGCACGATACTCTCAAATACATGAGTTATGATCCTATCTATAGACAGCATCATCACCATCAAATCACTTTTAGCCTCTGGTACGCTTTTGATGAGCACTTTATGCTCCCTTTGAGTCATGATGAGGTAGTGCATATGAAAGGCTCACTCATTAACAAAATGCCAGGAGATGAGAGTAAAAAGTTTTCCAATCTACGTGCAATGTATGCCTATATGATGTCACATCCAGGGAAAAAACTACTTTTTATGGGTTCAGAGATTGCACAGTACTCAGAGTGGAACTATGAGGGGAGTCTTGATTGGCATATGCTTGCAAATGAAAATCATGCAAAACTACAAAATATGCTCCGTGATCTTAACAAATTATATAAACAAGAAGAGGCACTCTATAAGTATGATGACCAACACAAAGGTTTTGAGTGGATTGACAACTCTGACTATCAAAGCAATACCCTCAGCTTTATACGCAAAGCTGATGATGCAGCACACAATGTCTATGTATTATGTAACTTTTCAGACACAACTAAGAGTGCTTATAGAGTTGGTGTCCTTTTTAGTGGAGAGTATGAAGAGATATTCAACTCACAATCGCACTATTATGCCGGCTCAAACATAGGAAATATGGGAGTTTTAAAGAGCAAAAAAGAGCCCATGCACAACAAAGAGTACTCTATAGAGTTAACACTTCCACCACTTGGTGTTATATTTTTAAAACAAATTATCACAAAGTGATGAAAATAGAGGCATAGAGTGTATACATAATGTAATCAAAATAGGGAATAATAGTATAAGAAGTAAAATAATGAGGAGCACTGCTTGATCGAGACACAAACTGAGTTACATAAAAAATTTTGGGAGATTTACTCCAAACAAGACAGAGCTAAAGTTCATGAGTTTAAAAAATATATGGACAAGTTTGCCATTAACTTTAATCTCTACAAAGATGGTAACTTTATAGAGCAGTCACTTCCTTTTGACGTCATACCAAGAATCATAGAAAAATCTGAGTTCAATAAAATAGAGCGTGGCTTACAACAACGTATTCAAGCACTCAACCTCTTTTTAGAAGACCTCTACACGGATGCAAAAATTGTAAAGGAGGGAGTTGTTCCTCAAGAGTTCATAGAGCAAGCAAGTGGTTATTTAAAAGAGTTTCAAGGGTTCTCTCCTTCAAAAAAAATACGTACACACATCAATGGCATAGATCTTGTAAAAGATACAGTAACTGATGAGTGGATAATCCTCGAAGACAACTTAAGAGTCCCTAGTGGTTCTAGTTATCCACTCTCGATTCGTGATACATACAGAAAGATATATCCTGAGTTTTTTGAAAACTTTAAAATTGAGCCTATTAAGGCCTACCCAAGTTACATAGAAAAAGCAATGAACTACGTCAACACCGGTGGGATAAATGTAGTTCTCACACCTGGACGCTACAACTCGGCATATTATGAGCACAGCTACCTAGCACAAGAGGTAGGTGCGCAACTTGTACGAGCGCATGAACTAATTGTTCAAGATAAAAAGCTCTACTTTAAAAACTACAACGGAAAACTCATACGTGTTGGTGCAGTTTACAGAAGACTTGATGATGAGTTTATCGACCCTAACTTTTTTAACCCTGAGAGCCTCATAGGTGTTCCAGGAATTATAGAGGCCTATTTAGCAGGTAATGTTGCTCTGATGAATGCAGTAGGCAATGGTGTAGCAGATGATAAGGGAATCTACTACTTTGTACCAAAAATGATTGAATACTACTTAGGCGAGGAGCCTATACTAAAAAATGCACCAACCTATTTGCCATACTTCAAAGAAGATAAAGAGTATATCTTCAAAAACATTGAAAAACTTGTCATCAAAGATGTCGCTGAAGCTGGGGGATATGGCGTACTTTTTGGTCACACTATGAGTGAATTGCAACTAAGTGACCTCAAAGCTCTCATTGAAGCAAATCCTCGCCGTTTTATCGCTCAAGAACTCATTGAGTTTTATGATGAGCAGTGCTATTTTAATGGTGATATTGCAGAGCGTAAGGCTGACTTTAGAGCTTACGTAATCATGGGAGAAGATATAAAAGTATGGCAGTGTGGTCTCACACGCTATGCACTAGAAGCTGGAAACTATCTTGTGAACTCTTCACAAGGTGGTGGTTTTAAAGATACATGGGTTATGGAGTTATAAAATGGGACAACTATTAACAGCAAATTCTGCAACAAACCTCTACTGGTTAGGACGTTATTTAGAGCGCATTAATGGTCTTTTGACATATATGATGCCTGTGTATGATGAGTGTATAGACATTGACAAAGAGGCAGGAAAAAAGCTCTATAAAGGATTTAGCATTGAGATTGAATATGAAAATGCTTCAGATTTTTTGACAGTTGCGATGTTTGGAGACCATAACTCTAATGTTGCTATGCTTGCCGAATATGCAAGAGAGAATGCCATTATATGCCGTAACTACATCAACACTGAAGCTTTTGGAGAGGTTATAGAACTCTACAATATGCTCCAAAACGCTGCAAAAAACCACCATGAAATAGACTATAGACTCATCAACAATGCACTCTCGCTCATTAGTGAAATATGGGGCGAGGTCTTTAAGGTCTCAAAAAGTAGCATAAGTGACCACTTTTTAAGATTAGGCAGACTCATTGAGAGACTCGATTTTCATTTGAGATTTCATGGACATGATGAGCATGCACTAAATCTGAGTGATCAGATAAACGGCACTATAGGGTTTCTTGCAAGTTATGATGCAACAGTTCAAGAGAAAAGTACGCAGATGACTATGGACTCTAAAACAGATATCATTGAGACTATGCACGCTAAGGTGCAATCGCTCATCGTAGAGTAAGCCATGCAAGTTAGTGAAATCTTCTCTTCAGAACTTCCGGTTGGAGAGAAACTCAGTATAAAGCGTAACCGTTTTTCCTCGTGTAAAACGACAAAAAGAGCTTCAAAAAAACGTGTAAGTATAGTAAGTGGCATTCATGGTGATGAGTTAGAGGGGCAGTATGTTATCTACCTCTTAGCAGAATGGTTACGTAATCATCCAGAATCAATAGAGGGTACCATCGATTTATATCCTGGTGTTAATGCCTTAGGAATCGACTCTATTACACGTGGCTTTCCAATTTATGAGGTAGATTTAAACAGAAGCTTTCCAGGAGGAGAAAAAGATTTTCTTCCTGGACAGCTTGTCGATGCACTTGCTCAAGATGTTAAAGGGAGTGATATTGCTATCGACATTCACTCATCAAACATCTTTTTACGTGAAATTCCACAGATTCGCATCAACAAAGAGTTTGCAAAAGATACACTCCCGCTTGCAAAACAGCTCAACTGTGACTTTATCTGGATACACGATGCCGTAACAGTTCTGGAGGCCACCTTTTCACACACTATGAATAACTTGGGTACAAAGACCCTAGTTGTCGAGATGGGTGTTGGTATGCGTCTGACAAAAGAGTATGGGCATCAACTTCTCACTGGTATTTTAAATCTTTTAGTATCTGAGGGGCTTATTGTAACAGATGAAAGTTTTACAATCCGGGAGCCATTTAGCTCAGAGGTTGGAGAGGTTTTTTACATAAATGCTCCAAAAAGCGGACTCTTTGTTGCAGCGCTTGACCACTGTGCGGTAATCAAAAAAGGAGAGAAAGTGGGGAGCATCGTTAATCCTCTTACAGGTGAAACTATTGAAGAGCTTTTTGCACCAAACAGCGGAATCATGTTTACACTTCGTGAGTACCCTGTTGTATATGAGGGCTCACTCATAGCTAGAATTTTTGGAAACCCAAACAATGAAAAAAATTGAAATCCTCTCAATAGAATCACTCAATCGTGCCCCTCTTGTAGTAGAGGGGTATCTTTTTGAAGGGAGTGATCCCGAGGCTCCTAGTGTTGCCATAGTAGGTGCTATGGAGGGAAAAACAATCCTCCCTCTCTACACTGCTTCTAGACTCATAGAGTTCTTACGTAACGAATTAAGTGATACAAAAAAAATACGTGGAAATATTCTTATTATTCCCTCTGTCAACCACTATGCACTTAATCTCTTTGAGCGTTTCTGGCCGCTTGATAAAACAGACTTGAACATGATGTTTCCGGGATATAAAGAGGGAGAGACTACACAAAGAATAGCTGCAAAACTCTTTAGTGCGCTTGAGGGGTATGACTATGGAATATCTTTAGAGACTAGAGAAGATCTCTCTAACTGTCTTGCATATATATCCCTTTTAAAATCGGGTTATGAAGATTTAGAGAGTACAAAAGCATGTGGAATGCGTCTTATTCATCACAAAGATTTAAGGCCTAAAGACACTGTTTCACTACAGTACAACTGGCAGTTATGGGGTACAAAAGCATTCTCTATCATCTGTCCAAGTGATACAAAAATAGATAATGACAACTCCAAAGAGATATTTGATGCTACGGTACGTTTTTTATATACGCAAGAAATTTTAGACTATAAAGTGATGCGTGGATTTGACTCAAACATAGTCTATAATGAAGATATCGAGATACTTAAAACTCCAAAGAGTGGGATATTTATTCCAACAAAAAAGAGTGGTGCTTCAGTGACAAAAGATGAGATGTTAGGAAAAGTCATAAATGCACTTGAGGGCAACGTAGTGCATAGAATCTTTGCTCCATGCAATGGTGTCATAACCTGTGTCTATGACAAGGGACTTATTTTAGAGAATGCGCTTGCTTTTCGTATACTAAAGAGTGACAGTCGCTAAAACTGATTTTGTTGCTGCTGTGAGTTGGAGTCTTGTTGCTGCTTTTGTATGCTAAAAGTTTTTGACTCCTCTTGGCGTCTTACATCAACCATAACACTCAACTGACTACTCCCACTACTCACAACAACACCCTTGAGCGGTGAGACATCGTAGTAGTCTCTTCCACTTCCAAGACGAATATGCTGATCAAGTGGAACCATGTTGTTTGTTGGGTCAAATTCCGCCCAACCCGCCCCTGGAATGTAGAGCGCAAACCAGGCATGGGAAGCATCTACACCAAAGAGTTTCTCTTCTCCTTCTGGAGGAAGTGTCTCGATATAACCACTCATATACTTTGCAGGCAGACCGATGCTTCGCAGTGCAGCAATAGCAAATTGTGCAAAGTCTTGACAGACACCTTTTTTAGCCTTAAAAATCTCCTCTATAGGCGTTGTAATGTCACTAAAACCTGAAACAAAGTCAAAGTCATGAAAGATTCTTCCCATGAACTCCTCTGCAGCTTCATAGAGGTCTCGCTCTGGTTGAAAAGAGTCTAAAACATAGGATTTTATCTCTGCTGAGGCTTTTGAGATAAGCTCTGATTCATACAGAAACTCTTTTGCTGCTACATCATCTACATGAAAGCTTGCAAGCCTCTCTAAGGCTTTAGTATAAGTAGTACTGTTTTGTTTCAAGTGCTTAATATTTTGTTCTATAAGCTGGGGGAAAATCTCTACGTGAGAGTTTCCAATAACCTCTAGCTCTTTGTGAGGTTCACGGATGAGAATATGCTTATTTACATTGGTGTATGCATCTAAAAACTCATTTGACTCAAAAGGGAGTGGTTTTATCTCTATGGAAAACTCACGCAACTTTTGACATGGAGTATCTTGTGGTTGCAGCCTGGCTATATTGTGACTGAAACTCACCATACTTTGGTACTTAAATGTTGTTTTATGGTATATCTTATATATCATTATCTACTCGTCATAGTGCGAAAAATAAGTATGTGAAAAATTATCAGCACACTCTAAAATAAGTTTGGAGAGATCCTCTAAAAGAGCATCTAAACCAACATAAATGCCATCAAGAGGTTCGTTACGTAAGAGCTCTTCAACATCTACCTTTTGAAGTAACTTTTGAGCCTTAACTATAGGCTCTTCATAACTTGTTGTGTACTCTTTTGCTTTTGGCAACTCTTTGAAAATATTTAATAAATTTGAGAGCATATAACTTACAGACTTTGGAAACTGTTGATGCAACACTAAAAACTCTATAACATTTTGTAAGTGGAGTGTAGTTCTATAGTATGCTCTGTAGGCATTAAAACTCTCTTGTGTTTTTAAAAGGCTCTCTAAGAGATCATACTCAATATACTTGTCAACTTTAACACATGCAACTGATCGCAAAACAGATATAAGTAAAAGTGCCGACTCTATAGTGTAGCCAATCTCATAGAGTGTAAGTCCCTGCTCTTTAAAGATACTCTCTTTGACAAGCTCTTTGTAAGCCATGATGTAGATGAGAAACTCATCTACATCATTAGCAATACTTAGCGTTGACTCTTTCTCTCTTGCAATAAAGTTTTGCCAAGAGTTGTCTAGCTTATCAAAGAGCCTTGATGACTCAAGAGTTAATAGGTCTTTGAGATTAATATGTGTATTTTTCAACATACCTACTGTAAATGAGAGAGAGCCTACACGATTACTATTTTTTGTCACATCGCGAATCTCACTCATGGCAAAACGCTGGATTACATCTTTGTTTATTTCACTTAAAAAACCGGGATAGGTCATAGTCATATGAGTAAGTGCTTTTTGTAGAATATCTTGTGCCTCTTTAGAGGTTTTTATCTCATACCTGTAAAAATTCGTGATGCGTTTTATAAGGTGTGAAATAAGCCTAGCACTCACTATAGAGCGTGCTAAATAGCGTCCAAACCAAAAAATATTTTCCGCTTTAAGCGTTGGAATGTTTTGAATAGAGGTCTCAACATAGTATGAGTGTTTTAAAAAATCATAGGCATAGCTAGGCTCCTCTTTAGAGCTGAGAATCCAGAGGTCTTTACTTGTTCCACCCTGTGAGGATGAGAGTAGCAAAGAGTCCTTGCTAGCAGAGACACGAACAAGCCCTCCTTTCATAACACTATAGTCATTCTCATCTTTATTTATACAAAAAGTTCTTACTACAGCATTACGAGGCTCTAGCAGACCATCTTTGTAAAAAGGGACTGTAGAGAAGTGCATCTCCTCTTGTGCTACATAGTGATGTGGAGCAGCTATGAGAGCCTCTTTTAACTCTTCAATCTCTATTTTTGAGAGCTTAGAAGCAAAATATATCTCTACACTCTCGGTTCTGTCGATTTTTTTTATAATGAGTTTTTCAATATTTTCTAAAACAAAAGCTAACTCTTTTGCCTGTCCACACCACCATGTGGCTATCTGTGGCAAAATTAGCTCTTCTTGTAAAAAATACTCACAAATTTTTTCCATAAAAGGATTGAGTCCGGCATTTTCTAAAATAGCACTGCCTATTGGGTTGAGCATACTCACCTTGCCTTGACGCAGGGCATCAACACTTCCTGCAATGCCAAGCTGAGATGAGCTTTTAAGCTCTAAGGGGTCACAATACCTGTCATCAACCCTACGAACAAGGGTGTTTATCTCTTTAAGGCCACTGAGACTCTTTAACCATAGAGAGCCATTTTTACTAAGTAAATCTGCACCTTGAACAAGGTTAACTTGTAAATGAGCACTCAAGTAGGCATGTTCAAAATAGGTTTGATTATGAACACCTGGAGTTAAAATAGCCGCTTTTGAGAGGTCTCCACCGGTGAGTTTTTTCAGTTTAGTCTTGTACTCTTCTAAAAATGGATAGAGCTTTTTTATCTGAATATCTGGGTAGATATCTTGCGAAATTGCATTCATAGTGAGTCTGTTTTCTATGGCATACCCAAGCCCGGATGGTGCCTGAGTTTTATCACTAATGATCCAAAACCTTCCATCTGGACCACGGGCGATATCTGTAGCGTAAAAATGCAGGGCAAAATTCTCTAAGTTACCAAGATTATAGACCTCATTTGCATAGCCTTTGTGACCAAAAATAACCTCAGCAGGAATGATGTTCTCTTTGAGCAGTCGTTGCTCGGAGTAGATATCTTTTAAAATCAGATTGAGTAGTTTTGCACGTTGCTGTAGCCCAAGAGTGAGGTGATTCCACTCATCTTCATTTATGACAAATGGAATAAGATCCATACTCCAGTAGCGGTTTGTACTCTTGGCTTTACTCTCGTAAGAGTTAAATGTAACACCATTGGATTCAATCTGCCAAGTAATGTCTTCTTGCTTGGATTGAAGTATCTTCTCATCCGTTTTGTTGATGTTACGTAAGACCTTTTGCCAAGATTCCTTGATGTTACCATCAGTATCATAAATCTCATCAAAAGAGGCATGAGTATGGTAACTCTCAAAAATTGACATCTACTGTTTAGCCCACTTTCTTCTTAAATCTAGTGTGTTTGGATACTCCAAACTTTTTGCAACCTCTTGGAAGTAAAACTTCTTAGACTCTTTTGTCTTCTCTTTAGTAACAACAGCGCGTTTAGCTCCATTGACATCAACAAGACTCTGTTGCACAACTGAAGAGGAAATATACTCAACTTCTCCTTGTGAATGGTTGAAATCCCAAAAGCGGTTTATGCGACGAGACTCCGCCTCATAGCTATTTACCGGCAATGTATCATAGGTTCGTCCACCAGGGTGTGAGACATGATAGGTCATACCACCTATCGAGCGCTGATTCCATTTATCAACCACATCAAAAACAAGCGGTGTATCTACGCCTATTGTTGGATGGAGAGCCGACCACGGTTGCCACGCTTTGTACTTCACACCTGCAACATACTCACCCTCAACACCTGTAGAAGAAAGGGGTACAACAACACCGTTACATGTGAGCACATAACGCTCTGGGGTAAAGTGGTTTACTTTGACCTGAACTCTCTCTAAAGAGGAGTCAACGTAGCGTGCTGTTCCCTGAGAACCACTCTCCTCTCCTAGAACATGCCACGGCTCTATAGCCGCTGTTATCTCAAGGTGGAAGTTCTCAACTGTAGCCATACCATAGAGTGGAAACCTAAACTCAAAAAATGGGTCAAACCAGTCAAGTTTAAATGGATACCCTTCATTGTTTAAAAACTCTACTATATCCCTTAAATCCTCTTGAACATAGTGCTTTAGCAAGAACTT
>Ga0272440_1002661_pt1 | contig 13758 bp, 8 predicted proteins | sample SSMMMBAug17_FD_192440 | JGI IMG/M metagenome (GOLD analysis project Ga0272440, IMG submission 192440) | Marine sediment archaeal communities from Little Sippewissett salt marsh, Falmouth, MA, United States - SSM-MMB-Aug17 | ecosystem: Environmental > Aquatic > Marine > Wetlands > Sediment ...
TAGCTTGCAAAGCAATGATTGTTTTTGTATTAACTCACTACTCATATGAGATTTTAATTTAATAACATCAAATTTATGATACTGTTTTAAATTCTTGCTATCAAAACCATACCAAAACTGATCAGACACCGGTTTACGCCACACAGCATCATCTGTAAAAAAAACTATGCTCCAAACCGGTTTTCGTTTTAGAAGCCAGGCATAACAATGATATTCATACACACGCTCATCCATTGTTTCTTTTTTGCTTTGATTTTCGTGATGAATGACAATTTCGAAAGTTTGATCATCTAATTCTATCTCAACTGCTATAAATAGATCACTTTTTAAGCTATCCTTCAACGCTTCATATCTGCTGATAAATTCTTTATCGATAAATCGGAATCTCTTGACCTTAATTGATGGAAAAAAGTAAGCAAAAAATTCATCGATAAACGATCTGATCAACCACTTGAATAGATTGTCATGTGACTTTGGATTTGAAAATGATTTGTTTGAATTCGACATAATGTTATCCTCAAAATTTTAACTGATAAATAAATAATTGTACTCAACTACCTTATTAATTATAACATGATCGAAATAATTCCAGAAATATTTTTTTGTTTTTTTACTCAGCGCATCAACCATGTTTTCTGGTCTATTATACATCAAATGTAAAACCAAAGTTTTATTACTCAGCGACTCAAAGTGCTTAAATCGTTATCCAAAATTAAATCGATTGTGTGTTGCTCAGCAACTGAATCCAAAGCACTTGGGTCGTTGTCAAAAAAATAACTGATTGTATAGAGGCTCAGCACTTTGGCTCAACGTTTTTTAAGTCAAAGTACGCCAATTAAACGATTGCGTGGGGGCTCAGCATTTCACTCCTTGAACTTGGGTAGATTTAGAATTATAGACCGGTTGTTTATTTGCTCAGCGTACTGCCCATCATGTCCATCATTTGCATCAGACGAATCATGGTTCTTCTTGGTTGTATTGACTAACAATAATCGGGTGCGTGGATCACAGAATCAAACTCATATGAAAAAAATGTAAGCCAAACTTTAAATCAATAAACAAGGAATGTAACAGTATTCTACGCCCTAAGTTTACGAATATAACGCTGAAAATAAGCGGCGTAGCCCGCTTGATTGTATGGTTATTGAATACTTGCAATTATAGCTATGCTGAAATTACTGGAGTAATTGACTTTTGAACATGCTCGTATATCCAGACTAAAACCGGGTATATTATTGCTCAGCTTCTGTCACAACGTACTTGGATGATTTTCAAAACTAAAGCAGGGTAATTGTTTGTTTAGTCTCTTTTTATTATTTTACCTAATCAATTATAATCTATAGGATTTATTGCTAAATGAAATGCATAGTACTTAAAATATTTACATTGTTGTATTTTACTTGTATATAATCGAAAATTTATTACTGATTACTTAAAATATCTCTACGTTCATGAGCTAATATTGATCTTATTTATTTCACCATCCTCTATACGAATAATTCTATCCATATATTTAACTATTAACGGATCGTGAGTACAAATAATAAAAGTTGTTTGCCTATTCTTATTTATACGTTTCAATATCTTCATAATTAAGTTACTATTTTCAGTATCTATATTTGCTGTTAATTCATCAGCTAATACAATTTGGGGACTCATTACTAAAGATCTTGCAATAGCTACTCTTTGCATTTGTCCGCCAGAAAGTTGATTGGCTCTATGATGTATATATTGCGACAGTCCTACTTTTTCAATTAAGTTTAATATCTTTTTTTTTCGACTTTTGTAATATTTATTTTTACTAATTAGAAAAGGCAACTCTATATTTTCATAGACAGTAAAAATGGGTATTAAATTAAATTCTTGAAAAATAAAGCCTATATTTTGATTACGAATGATAGTCCTTTCTTTATCATTCTTATTGTGAATTTCTTGATTGTTTAATAGAACACTTCCCGTATCTGGTTTATCAAGACAGCCTATAATATTCAAAAGTGTAGATTTACCAGAACCAGATCTTCCCATTATACCTACAAATTCTCCTTCACCAATGTTTAATGAAATATTTTTTAACGCATTGATATAATCCGATTTTCCTGTTTTGTATTTTTTTGAAACTTTAATAATTTTTAACATACTAAAACTTATCCAATGATTCTAAATTAAAAAAAAAGTCATCTATATTATCTTCAATACAAAATTGAAGATAACTAACAGTTGTTTTCTTATTTTTATTAAAATTATAGTACATTTTAAATAAGCTCGGTCTTTTAAAACTATTATTATATATTTGAATTTTTGAAAAAAGAATACTTTTTAATAATATGCCATTAGATGTATAAAATATTTGTTTTAATGGCATGAAACTAGTTTTATGGACATAAAATTTAATATTTGCATAAGATATTGATCTATTTTTTGCATTAAGAAATAATTGATAATTATTATTTTCATCTGTAATTATGTTCTTGACTATATAGTTGTTTTTTAATTCAAGACAAGTAATATCTTCTATACTAAAGTCACTATTGACCAATTTTTGTTTTGGTGTAACTTTTATTGTTTTGTTAACAGATGGTAGATACAAAAAATAATTATCTTTACATCGTAGTATTTTTCTTCCCTTATTTATACTAGGAAATAAAAAATGAATTAGTACTTGTGAATTTTTTCTTAATATTTTGAATAAATACTCCCTTTTTTGTTCTGGTTCAGAGATTATCATTTTTACTTTCGCTGAAAACATTTTTGGGGCTAAAATCATAGTAGATTTATACAATATATCTTTTTCGTTTGCAAATACTGGTAAAGTTAGTAATAATTGAATCGTTATAGAATAATATAAAAGTTTTACCATATCGACCTCAAAGCATCTGACGGCTCTAATCGTGAAGCTTTCCACGCAGGATATGCTGCAGCTAAAAGTGAGCTAAAAATTGAAAAAAATATAGCAAAAAAAACATCAAATATAGTGATAAAAGGAAATATTGTAAAAGGATAATATGTGCCAGGAGCAATATAAGTAAAACCATTAATAGAAAAATATAAAATAATCAAATATGAACTAAATAAGCCAACAGAACCCCCAATCACTCCTATGATAATAGCTTCAGTAATATATAAAGTAATAATATCCTTTTGTTGCATACCTAATGCTCTCAAGGTTCCTATTTCCCTCATACGCTCGAAAACAGTCATCAGCATGATATTAACAATACTTGATACTACAATTATTAAAATTATTAGCTTTATAACCCACAACACAGCATCAACCATATCCATAGAATCTTTATAAAATTTTTCAATCATATCCCATGATGTGATTGTATATTTAAGCGTTTCATTATTTAACAATCGGTATAGTTCATTAATTATATACTTTGCATTTTCAGAATCATGTGTTCGAGCTATAATTTGCGTTACTTGGTTTGGCATTCTCAGAAGTTCTTGAGCTGACTTGATATTTAGATATAGTAAATTATTATTTGCAAGAGGTAATCTGTCAGTCAAGAATCCTACAATATTTACTTCTATTGCGTTTAATTCTCCTTCTTTCGTATGGGCTAATAATAAAAGAGTATCACCAATATTTGTACCTGTATTCTCAGCTAATTTCGAAGTGATTAAGGCTTCATTCAATGCATTATCTTTGATAATACGACCTTCTGATATGTTTTCTAATATATATGGACATACTTTCAATTCATTATTTATAGATACACCCATGCCAATAACCATTGGTGAATTGTTTCCATTGCTAATCATACCTCCAAATATTAACCGTGTACTTGTATACTGTAAGTTTGGATTTTCAAGTAATAATTTTTCTATTAAACTTGGATTTGATATTGTCCATTTAAGAGATAATGTATCTAATGTTTTCAAATAATTCTTATGATTTATCTGAATATCACCTGTTCTACTATGTGATATTTTATCGATTAACCCATAATGTATTCCATTAACGAATCCTTGTGCTACAAGGAGTCCAATAACAGAAATAAATATTGCTATTGTCGTTATCATACTCCGGTTGGGCCGTCGACAAATATTTTTTAAAGAAATTCTAACAAAATGTTTCATAATTCCAACCGAATTTTTTACTTTCTAATATCCAAAAAGAATGTATTTGTTGATACCTTCTATAAATATAAATTAAATCATATAAACCATTAAACGTGTAAATATTGTTTCCATTATTGGTTCTTAGAATTTTTAACTTTGTTAACAATTCTAATTCAATATTTCTTATTTTTTTACTAAATATTGAAGAGGATAAACTTAATATATATTTGAAAATTTTTATTGTGTATTTATTGAAAAATAATTTTTGTGGTGCAGCACCTTTTTCTATAAGTTGAATATAAGTATTAATGTCATTTGTATTTATATAAGCGCAATTACTCACGTTTGAAAAAGCACTTGGACCAACACCAATAAAATTGGTATCACGATCTAACATCTTATCTTCAAAGCTTAATTCATTAAAATTGTTTGGATAAACCTTTCCAAAGGAAAGACTTCCTGTCTGTACATAATTATTAAACTTAAGAATATTATAGGATAATTTGTAAGAATTGTACAAAAAAAATCTATCCAATTGGTCTAAATGATTTTTAGATGTCCATGGATATAGAGTAATATTTCCAGGATTCAATTTAATGGCTTTTATTAAACTATCATTAATACTTTTTAGTGTTTGGTTTGGTGCTCCAATAATTAAGTCTACATTAAAATTATTATAATAAGTCGAAAGGAATTGTATATTATTTATTATTTTATCATAATGCTTTATTCTTCCATATTCCTTATTTTCGGAGTAACTAAACGATTGTAATCCAACGCTTACTCTATTAATACCAATCGATTTATATTCATTAAGGATTTTGGTTGACAGGTGCAAGGGGGAAATTTCAATTGAAATTTCAAAAGAAATATTTTCCGAATAAACTTTTATTGTATCAATAATTCGTTTGATTTGATTGATTGTCAATAAGCTTGGACTTCCTCCTCCAAAGTGTACATATTTTAAAGATTTTGATGAAAAAAAAGATCGATATAAATAAATTTCAGCAATAATGTTTGTCAAAAATCTCTCTATAATTTCTTTATTGTACTTAATCTTATAAAATGGGCAATAGGAACAAAATGACTCACAAAAAGGTATGTGGATATATAGCAACAAATTTTTACCAATATTTTGATTAGTTATAATCTTTCTATTGTTGGATTCTGTGAAATAATCAAGAATCATAGTTGTATAACTTTGTTTATATCTTTTCATATTCTGTTTTGAACTTCTAATCACATTTTAATATATCAATAATGAAATCCTTGATAGAATCTATTCCTAAATTGCCGATAAATCCGCCAAAATCAACTGAAACATTCTGATTAGAACATGTTGTCTGATTAAAATCTATAATCGCACCATTTTTTAATTTAGAAAGACCTGAAACAGGAACATTGCAAGTATTATCAATTATTATACTATCTAAATCAAAATGATGTGAATTGCATTTAGATGTTTTTAAAATTTGACCGTCGACGCCATCACGAGAACTGTATAAAATATCAATATCTACTTTACCTTGAAAGTATTCTCCATTCATGGAAAGAGCATCATTCAAATTTGTTTTGAGGGATAATAATTCATTCATAGTTTCGTATTCTATTAATAATTCACCCAAATATTCTTTACCACAATTATTATTATTAAATAAAATACAAGTTTTGAAATTCCAGGTAATACTAATTATTTCGTTTATTTTCGATATTGAAAAAATGGAGTTACTATTTATTGTACAATTTTTAGAAACATCTTTATTATTTTCTTTTATGTTATAATTCGTTGTAATATTAATAGCATTGATTTTATAAACTGCTTTGTAATTTGTGATTATTAATGGAGTTAATTCAACAAGACCTATCGAATTTCTGCAATCAGGTTCTCCTGTAAAAAAAAGTTGGAATGTAGACATTTTATGAAGATTTCCACAAATAAAATTAGTTGACAAACATTTTTTAACAACAGATAAAAGTATTGTTGCTTCTGTTATATCGTAGAATCCAAGCCGGGTCATGACTTTTTCAAGCTCATTTATTTTATTTGAAATTAAAAAGACAGAAGAACTAATCCACGGTAATGTGCGAACAGAAGGTATTCCGCCTATTATCTTCATTAAACATATTACTTCTTGTAAATTTGTTTGTTTGTTTTCGATTAAAATATTTTCCTGACGACTTTGTATCGAAACTAATTTCATTGAATAAATTAGTTCCTCCAAGCCTACTTGATTGTCATAATTAATATCTATAAAACAATTACAGAAAGAACTACTTGAAAAAAATAGCCCTATTAACAATAATATTAATAGCTTAATTAAAATGTTCATTAAATATTTACCTCCATATTTAACCTTACAAAGCATCCATTTCCATTTAAAAAGTAAGCTAGGGAAAATCCCTTACTCATTTATTATTATAAATATATATGGTAAAATTTTGTTGCGGAAATATACGAATGTTAACTCCTAATAAGCTTAATGTTCCAAGTACATTTTGATTCGTAACATCAATATCATTGTTAGGTAGAACAAAACTAATCTTGGGGGAAATATAAATATCAAATTTTAATTTATGTAATTTAGCTTCTATATAATATATATTTGGTGGAATTTCTAATTTTTTATCTCCATTAAAATCTATTCCACTATTTGAACTTAGAAAATGAATATCAAAATGTCCAGGCAAAGCAATAGCTTCAATTTCAAAATATTTTCCGCCGTATAAATCATAATTATTAAATAATGAAAAGTTGTCATTGTTTATTCCAATTAATTTTTTTAAATCATTTAACGATTTATTTGATAATGTAAATGTTAAAGAAAAATTTTTATAACTAATTCCATTCAAGTTTTTATTAATTTCATAATTTATTAAACTTTCGAAGTTATTTTCATAAAGACGAGATTCTTTTTTTAACTCTCTACTTCTATAATTTTTTAATAAATTTAAATCATTAGCTTTATTTTTTTTTAATGTGTACCTGACATGATTAATTCTTTCTCTATACATGTTCATATTATTTGATATTCCACCAAATATTGATGCGTTATCTATATTCAACATAATATGTCTACTATTTTGTAAATTTTTTTTTATATAAAAATATCCACTATTTCCAATAACATTTTCCATTTCTTTATCACTAAGACTCTCCATAGCAGCAAAAATATATTGAGAAAATATATTCACGGCTAAAAAATTTATTAAAAAAAAAATTCTACTTGTTATCATCGTTATTAGTTTAGTTTTTTATAAATAAAAGAAACACCGGTATAACCCGATGGGTCAAATTATTCTGTTTTGATCTTCATTTCGATCAGTTAATATATTATTGTGCCCTACAACTTTGGTTATAGCATAGCATGAAACATGCCATCTTGATTAAAAGGGAATTTTCATGCGAAAAATTTTGGCTGATCAAAAGGGCATTTTTTATACCAAGAAAAACCAAAGCGAGACTATAATAATAAAAATTTATTGGGTCAGGTTATATTTATACATTTTATGCAATTAAAACATTAAGTAATGCATTAATCAATAGTTATATCATGTAGCAAATATAAAAATAATTGAATTATAAATAATAAATAGAAACATAATAAATAGTGTCTGAACGAAAATGCGAATATAGCTTATTATAACAAAATGTTAACTGGCATTTTAAAAACGTAGATTTTGAGAGGGCAATAAATATGCCAGTAATCCCAAATATATTTATTAATAATTTAAATAAGTTATGCTTGGCACGAATTTTGCTTGCTGAAAAATCTTCGTTTTAAAAATAAGCAACTATTTTAATTTAATTTAATTCAATAAGTTAAGTATTTTTCGGCCAGATACTAAATAACTAAATAACTTATTGTATTTTGAAATTTTTTTATGGATAACAAGCTAATTTAATTATAATATGTTTACTGTGTTATTCTTTTGAAGATTTATTTGTTAGAATTTTAGTTTTTTGTATAGGATGTTTTAAGTACAACCATTTTCTGAACAGATTTACAGAAAAACTATAATGCATTTTATTTTCATTTAGTATATTTTTTGAAACCATTGTATTAATAGAGTTTAAGCATTCTATTTCAGTTACATCTATTGAAAAGTTAATTTTTCTTTTTATATCTTCATAATTGACTGTTTTTGTACTACTGTGCGTTATTCCATCAGCTAATAAACTTAATAATAATTTTTCTAAATTATTTGATTCATTCCATAGAGTCAAGCTAAAATTATCGTAGTCCTTTGAAATAATAATATCAATTATATTATCCACATCATCAATTGTAACCATATTTTTATTTTGCATTTTGTTTAGTTCGTTTATAATGTTACGACAAATAAGCTGGATTAAATATGGCTGGCCATATGTCATGTAATATATTTGTTCTATAGCAAGCTTATCATAAGTAAGCTGACCATGAACGGGTTCTGTTATGAGCTTAATTGTCTCATTGAAATTAAGAAAATTTATCTTAATATATAAAGCTGTGTTAAAAAAAACTGACCAATAATCAGCTCTCATTTCCTCTAATTTATGTGAGCCGCAAAATAAAAAAATTAAACTATCTTCATGCTGGATTAAATGTCTAATATTGCTAAAAATGCTTTTTGAGAATATTCCTTCTTCTACTCTTAATTGAATTTCTTCAAACTCATCTACCAACAACACGATAATTTTACTATCAATTAACAATTTTATTTGATTAAAATATAATTTAAATTGAGAGAAGTTTATAACTTTTGAATTAGAATCATTAATAGCCAGTTTTTTATTTATAGCGTCTGAAAGAGAAAAATAGAAATCTTTTTCATCATCTATTCCTTGCATATCAAAGTAAATTGGTATTAGCCTTTTATTAGAGAAACCACTCTCAGCAATTCTATAAAGAAATGAGCTTTTACCAGACCTTCTTAAACCATAAAAAATTATTGTATTGTGATGATTTCTATCTATTAAAATATTGTCATCAACTTGTTGATAAATATCCTTCCGATCAATATATAGTGGTGAATTTTTTTTTAATGCAGGTCCTGCAATATACAAATTATTTATTTTTTTAAATGTAGTTATTTTTTCTTCTACAGCAAAAACTGGAAATGAAAATGGTAATAATTTATTTTTTTTTACATTATCTGAAAAAGTAACTGTTCCTCTGACAACAGAATCAACAATTTTTTCTGTAATAACTGGTATAGAAAAATATTTAGTAGTATTGGATTCTAAAATTTTTAGTGAAAATGTAGAACTTTTGTAAAACTTAATAGATTGACTGTCTGCTTGCAATTTAATTAATATATCAATTGCATAAGCTTTACCTTTATTACTTATTTTAAAATATAATACATTTTTCTTTGATGATAATATCAACTTTTGGTTTCTTAAATTAATCGATAAAAAGGCAGAACCCTGAAGAAGATAAAGCTCATTATCTAAAAGAAGCTCAAAATGATCTATAACTTTGCCCCATATGCATTTAAATGGTTCATATACATTCTGTTGAATAAAGTGTAAAAGTTCCTCTATTTTTTTCTTTTGGTCATTAATCATTTCATGTTTGCTTTGAATTCGATCAATGGTTTCTATCTCTGACACAATTTTAGTAATATCTAATAGCTCTTGATAAATTTTCTTGAAAATTTGTATATATTCAATTGATGGATTAATAAATGAATTAGTTTTTAATATAAAAGTATTATAAAAATTTCTTAGATTTTTTGAGATTATTAACTGATAAACAAAATTTAATGTTATACTAATGTCATCGCTATAGCGATATTCTTGGAATTTTGAAATTTTTTTACTCACATATTTAATTCTTTCAACATAATCTTCAGGCACATGGATAAACTCATTTTTTTTTTGTTTATCAAAAAAAAAATTTTGCGGTAATTCATAATTATTTATATCTTTGATATATTCTTCAAAAAGCATCAAATACAATTCTGCTAATTCATTAGTTCCATACAGTATTTGCAGTAAAAAAGTATTATTTTTTTGCAAAACTATATGTATAAATTCGTGAGAAACATCATTTTTTACCCCGAAAGCCGCAATAGCTTTTTTAGATTGTATATTCTGAAAAGTATTTATATTAATATTATTTATTATATTAATACTTTCTTTAATATCTGTTGCTTGTTTTTCATGTATATTAATTAGCAACTTGTATAGTCCTGGTAACTGAAAAAATAGCATTTCATGTTTAAATAAAATTGATTTATTATAAGATGATAGTATTTTTTTTTGTGAATTATGTTGAATAATCTTCTTTTTTTGAAAAAGCCATATAAAGACACAACAAAAATAGTCTGGTAAATGTAAAATAAATATTGGCATTAATAGAAAACATATAGAAATGATACTTAATTTTCGATTAATAGGCAACAAGACGCTAAAGTTTAGAGGTAAGTAAAACAATAGTGCAATGGATGAGCACCATATAAAACTAAAAACCTGAATCGCTCTATACTTCTGATATATCAGCATTATTTCATGTAAAGAATATATTTTTCTAATTTTGTGCATGTTGATTAAATGTGAAAACCTAATTTGTGCAAGAAAAAAATAACTGAGGAAAAATGATAGGGGAAAAAATAATACTTCAGGATCATTTACAGCATTAATACTACCTCCACCAGCAATTATTATTATAATCCACCCCAACATATCAAAAATATACATTATTTTATAGCTAATATTGAGAATTTTTTTAATGCCTAACCAAATAATAAAACCACAAACAGAAGAGAAACATATAAAAAGAGGTAGGATTTTTTGGGATAAAAACGGAAAAATACTGTATCCAATAATTACTGTACATATAAATAGAATCAATCCATATATAGATTCTTTTAAGGTTTCAGAATCAGCGCCAACAACTGCACCTGCAACAGTACCAGGAATACCTTTTAATGATCTATAACTTTCTCCAATAAAGGAAAAGGCAATAGAAACAGTTATAGATCCGAATACGACACCTGATACAGCTACAGAAAATATAGCTGATAATTTATAACTAAATGGAAAAACGAATATAAATAATAGAAAAGAAAAAAATGCAAATGCACCTGAAATACTTCCAGCAATAGCAACTTGTCCGGTAATAGAGCATATACTCGCGCTAATTACTATACATGTACCTGAAAATACAATGATATAAATCAAACTATTATAATAAGTTTTATATAAATAAAATATCGGAGTAGCTATAAAAAATACGCTGAAAGTGACAATTATATAAACAAATGATAATAAAAATAATTTTTTATTATCATTTGACTTATTCAAAAAATTATAGAATTGTGATGGTTGAAAAACGGCTTTAAAAAAAATATGAGGACTATAAGTAATTGATTTGATAATAATATTTATCATATGCTTGCCCTGTCTGAACTTTTAAAACTTAATTTTATCTAAAATACCCCAAACTAATTGTCTAAATGGATCTGGATTTTTTATTCTAAAATCTACCATCGTTATTCCTTCCAGGAAAAGAGGAATTTCTGGCTCTTTTTTACAATTAGGTAAGATTGCGGGAATTATAGTACTCTTTCTTTTCACAAAATTGTTCATAAGAGCTGTTTGCTCCAGATTGTGCCAAGGTCCAATACCACTCTCTCCAATAAAAATAACAGCGGCTTGTATTTTATTAATTTGTTCCGCAATAACATCCTGCCAAGGCTTTCCAGGCGGTAAATTCCATACATCTATCCATGGATTTATCCCCATTTCTTTTAATTGTAATCCGATTTTTTCTATAAATGGTCTTTCTGAGCTATTATATGAAAAAAAAACATCAAAATGAAAAAGTGGAGAAATTACAGGATTATCTAATTTATTATCTAATGATTGTCTATGTATATATTTAGAAAATAATTTCGAAAAAGGTTGGTATGTATTATTTTTTTGTATAACAATACCTCTTAATTGCATTTCAATTAATAGATTTTTACTTTTTTCAGTTATTTCGTATAAATTTGATAATAATTCTTTTTCTTTATCAATCCTGCTATTCCAAATACTATTGTAAAAAGGCTCAACTTCTGAAGTTAATTGTTCATGGTTTATTAAAACTCCGGTAATTTTTGAATAAAATAAACGACTACATACTAATTGATTAAAAAAAGGGAAATATCCTGAATAGTTATCAATTAACTTTTTGTCATCAGCTTGAATTGGTAAATTGTTTTTTTCAAATCCAAATATACGTAATTTATTAATATTACTTTCATCTAAAAGCCCAATAGTTTCTGTTGTAAAAATTGTCCAAAATCCTGAAGCTTTTATTGATTGATGCGTTAAATCTTTTAAAGGTTGTTTAGATATTGTTACAAAAGCTAATCTAATATCAGGAGTATTAGCAAGAAAACGTAAATTTGAAAAAAAAACATCATCTGCATATGATTGTTCAGGCAAATATTCAAACTCATCAATAAAAATAATTGTTTTAAAATTATCATAACTTATTTGTTTAAAAAATTTTTTAGATGAAACATAATCAAAAAAAAATGTATTATTACTACGATATTTTGTAAAATATTGCTTAGATGGATGAGTATTTACAACGTTTATAAATTCATAATTAATATTTAGAAAGAATTCATCTTTTGTTTTGATTCCATTAATTCCATCATAGTCAAGATATATAGGGATTGTCTTAGGATCCATAAGTTGTTTTAATATTCTAATTGCTAATGAAGATTTGCCTATCCTTCTTTCACCAATAATAGATACGCATTGAGGATAATCATTTAATAATAATGATTTTACTGTTTCTATTTCATAATTTCGTCCAAAAAACATCTCTGAATCAGGCGATAAGATCTTTTTATTATTGTAAGGATTTTTGATTATCATAATATTTATTTTCAATCCAAGAGCGAAAAAAAATTAAAAAAATTGATATAATTTGATTGAATAAAACAAACTCCTTCTTCATCAGCTATTGGCTTTTTTAAATCATCAATAATAACATTAAAAGTAAATGAATAATCACCTATATCATCTCCTCCATTCTCTGACAGAAAAATTGAATAAGTTCCATTTCTTTGAAGCATACAATTCGATAATTGTGCTTTTTTACGCTCATACAAACCATTATCTGTTTCGCTATAACATATTTTATTCCCATCAGAATCAAAAATTTGTATCGTAGGGTCAAGGTTGTTTTGATGAAAAATCATTTGGGAATAAATTATATCACCTTCTTTACCTTCAAAAGTATATTCATCCATCTCTACAGATAATGAAATTGTTCCTGTTATTGAATCTCCATAATTTATTGTCATTGAAGAATTACTGTTTAATTTTTGTAGATAAAAAGAATAATCTCCTGTATCATCTCCCTCATAATCTGATAAAAGAATTGAATATGTTCCATCTCTCTCTATCTTACATTCATTAAATATAACAAACTTACTATTAGTTATAGATTTAGAACATATTTTTTTTTTAGCGAAATCATCATATATCACTATGAAAGGGTCAATTCCATGAAAAATCATTCGAAATAATATTATATCTCCAGCTTTTGCATCAAGGCTGTATTCACTAATTTCAGAAAGCAAAATTGTTCCTGTTATTAATTCAGCGTAACTTAATGACGTTTTTTTACTATCTGTACATGAAAGTGTTAAACGGAATCCTTGACCTAAAGATCTTTTGTCTTGAGCCCTAATAAAACGATAGGA
>Ga0272440_1002662_pt1 | contig 13755 bp, 11 predicted proteins | sample SSMMMBAug17_FD_192440 | JGI IMG/M metagenome (GOLD analysis project Ga0272440, IMG submission 192440) | Marine sediment archaeal communities from Little Sippewissett salt marsh, Falmouth, MA, United States - SSM-MMB-Aug17 | ecosystem: Environmental > Aquatic > Marine > Wetlands > Sediment ...
TTTTAAATTGTTGAACAGTCAAGCATTTTTAAATGGGGAACTTATTTTCAGAGCATTCCTAAGTTACTTTGAGCGTATTTTTCATCACGATCAACAATGTGTTTGTCATTACAATATATTGTTCGGAATTGCAAGAAATACATCAATCTGATGTCTTCATTAAGGGAATTATTCGCATCAAAAGCTGATACGCATTGTTAATCGGATAAAAATGTTCTGCTGATTCGCCGCTTTTATCCGGATGATGTTGTTTAACGAGTTTGCGATATTGCTTCTTGATGAGATTGATATCATTGGTTTCTGAAAGCCCCAGTATTTTGAAACTCTCTTTGTACAGATCATAATTTGATAGTATTTCCCATGTTCCTTTAATAAACAATTCTGCTGTTTTTTCATCCAATTTATAGTAATTACTCGTATCAAGATAGAAATAGCGCATGGAAAGCCGATCCAGTTCGGTTTCACCAACGATTCGTTTATGAAAGTCACAGTAATGCGATGCCTGATCACATAAGGCACAACAAAATTTTTGATATACATCATCAAAATAGCGACAGCGGCCATTTTCAGGGTAACTCAAGAGTTGTGTTCGCATAAAATGGACCCGCAAGTACTGATTCTTTTTAGAATATAAATGTTGAAGATGATATAGGATATGAAATAATACAAAATGATGTTGATACAATTCTAAAGTGCTGCACTTGATAATATTCATTCCAGGAAATGCAACTTGCAAAAGTGTACTTTCATAGCATGGTTCTGTCATATTTATAAGATAGTTTTCAATATCTGAAACTGATACACTCGCAAGATGTTTTTCAAAGGAATCATTTGACATAATGCCTCTGAAAGAAAGATAAAAGACCCGAAGTTGAACAATCATGTTTGGATAAATCCACTGGTTGATTCTCTAACATAGATCTTTTTTCATTAAGAATGGTTTTTGCCAAGACTTTTCCCAATTCTACGCCCCATTGATCAAAACTATTAATATCCCACAAAACCCCCTGAACAAAAATTTTCATTTCATAAAATGAAATCAGTCGTCCGAGATTTCGGGGAGTTAACTGGTTCATGAGTATTGATGTTGTTGGTCGATTGCCCTCAAAGACCTGGTGTGGTACAATTGCTTCATTATTATTGCTGCCTTTTGCTTGCATCAGAACTTCATCACGAGATCGACCACACATTAAGGCTTCGGTTTGAGCGAAATAATTGGCCATCAATTTAAGATGGTGATCTCCGATCTTATGGTGCGGATTGACACAGCCAATAAAGTCAGCAGGTATCATTTTTGTCCCCTGGTGGATCAATTGATAAAATGCGTGTTGCCCATTTGTACCAGTTTCACCCCATACAATTGGGCCAGTTTGGTATTGTACTGAGTTTCCTTTTGAATCCACGTACTTGCCATTGCTTTCCATGTCAGCCTGCTGCAAATAAAGGGGAAGTGACCTTAAAGATTGATCATAAGGTAAAACAGCAAGGGTTTGGGCACCATAAAAGTTATTGTACCAGATACCCATTAAAGCAGCCAGAACAGGAATATTTTTTTCTAGAGGTGATGCTTTGAAATGGTTGTCCATATCATGCGCACCGGCAAGAAGTTCTGTAAAATGATCAAAGCCAATATAACAGGCGACAGATAAGCCGATTGAGGATGCCCATGAGTATCGACCGCCCACCCAATCCCAAAACACAAACATATTGTCTGTTGAAATGCCAAATTCTTCTACACCTGCCTGATTGGTTGATACTGCTACAAAATGCTTTGCAATTGCGCGTTGATCTCCGAGATGATCTATGATCCATTTTCGGGCGGAATGCGCATTGGTCATCGTTTCCTGAGTAGTGAATGTTTTTGATGATACAATGAACAATGTTTCTTCAGGGTTTAAATCTGTTACCTGATTGACAAAATCTGCACCATCCACATTGGATATAAAACGCACTGATAAATTATTACTGGCATAAGGTTGCATCGCTTCACAAATCATTTTGGGGCCGAGATAGGAACCTCCAATGCCGATATTGATAACTGTCCGAATCTGTTTTCCAGTATAACCTTTCCATTTGCCTGAACGAATATCATGGGAAAATGTTTCCATTTGAGACAAGACACGATTTATTTCCGGCATGACATCCAAACCATTGACATATGTAGGGGTGTTTGATCGGTTCCGAAGCGCAACATGAAGAACCTGGCGTCCCTCTGTCCAATTAATTTTTTCACCGGCAAACATCAGTTGAATCTTTTTTTCGAGTTGTCTGCTTTTTGCCAGATCTAACAGGAGGGATTGTGTTTTCAAGGATATCAAATTCTTTGAAAAGTCAAACAGGATATCCTTTTCAAATACAAAGGAAAAGTGGTTAAACCGGTCAGGCTCTTTTTCAAATAGTTGACTCAGATGAACAGATTTCATTTCAGCGTAATGCCTGAGAAGTTGTTGCCATTCTTGTAATTCAGTCAGTGTTTTCATAATATTTATCTCCATTAAAAGCGATATTGCATGCCTGCATAGATATTGGAATCTCTTTCATATTGTCCCCAGTGGGTATGGTCTTCATTACCGACAAAAAGATTTGCACCACCGAGTATCGTGATAAAATCATTAAACAGATACTGTATCGCCGGACGTAAATACATATCTGTATCAGTAGGACAGTAATATGCGAGTATCGACATGTTCAAATTAGGTTCCTCTATTTGCTGAGTTAATCGTGCTGTAATAACGTGACGACCTTCATCGGTCGGTGGCTCATTTGGAAAGGCGAATGCTAAGGCTTTTTGATAGTTCTGATGATCGCGCATGATTTCTATATAGTACTGGGTGCTCAATTGCATTTGATTGGGCAAATCAAAACGATATCCAAATAACATACGAAGCTGACTGTTTTTCACCAATGGATTATTTCCCGCTTTGTCGTCTTTGGATTCATAAAGTCCCATTTCAAAGCAGGCAATACCATTAACGACAGGGCCCTGCACACTGAGTCCATAAACATTCAGTCGTGGATATGTCCCTCTCATGGTTAATGGCTCAAAACCTCCTGGAGATTTCCAGTAACCATTGTAAAAATACAGGGCAAATTCAAAATCATTGATTGTATTGTATATTCGTGAAGCCCATTCATCCTCTTTGAATAAATCATTACGTCGATGAATATCTAAAACGTAATCCTCACCAACACGTCTGGCAATAATGGGATTGTAATAACTGAAACGTTCTCCTGTTGGTACACGATCTGAATCGAACATGGGAACATAAATCAGATCCATGTTGATATATAAACTGTAAAAACCGAGTTTGATCGCATCTGTGGGGGCATTATGATAGCTTTCATCTCTACCAATGTATAATGCAGACCAGTCTTTTGGAAATAAATTATTGATATATAATAAGTCTCCTGTCCCCCACTTCATTGTCTGACGACCAATGATTAAATCCATATAATCTGATGGAATAAATGTCAGATTTAAATCTCGCAGATCAATAAATCCTGTACCCTCTTTAATTTTAACATCATACCGATCAAGAATCGGGTCCAAAACGAGATCTGCCTGACAGTTAAGGGTTAAACTATCTACCTGATATTTATATTTTGCCTGTAAACGAGCTTCAGCAATAGAGAATTCATCCTGTTGGATCGCAGACTGAGTACGTATGCCCAGACGTGTTTCGAAAATAGCTGTTAAAGCCTTCTTTTGTTCTTCTTGAGCAGTCAAAGATGATTCATACTCATCCACTGGCTCATATTCTTCAGGAAACAAAGGGAAATCATCCTGATACATTGGAGGGGAGCTTGGCTCTTGCGGCGTTAGTGGTTGTGGCGGTTGATTATTTTCCTGTGCATTGCCATAGGTAAAACAGGCAATACTGATGATTATCCCGATAATCATGCGTGTAATATTTTTGTGCATCATATCCTCCAATTGTTTATGTATGATCATATCGTTTAAAAAGCAGACAGGCATTTGCCCCACCAAAACCAAAAGAGTTGTTCATTGCATAGTCTATTTTTTGAGAGCGGGCAGCGTTTGGCACATAATCCAGATCACATTCTGGGTCCGGTGTTTCCTGATTGATTGTCGGTGGAATGGTTTCATGTTTAATTGCAAGAACGCATATTGCACTCTCCAGGCCACCTGCCCCACCCAGTAAATGACCTGTCATGGATTTTGTTGAACTTACCGCCACATGCTTTGCATGTTTGCCAAATACCTGATGAATTGCAAGGGTTTCCGAACTATCGTTCAGACGCGTTGATGTCCCATGCGCATTGATATAAGTGATCTCTTCAAGTTTTGCGCCTGAATTTTTGATTGCCTGTTTCATGCATGCAACTGTTCCAGGGGTCAGCGGTTTGCTGATGTGATAGGCATCACAATTCATGGCAAAGCTGGCGATCTCAGCATATATCGTCGCATTTCGTGCAAGGGCGTGGTTGTATTCTTCAAGTAACAGCATTCCAGCACCTTCTCCCACGACAAAGCCATCACGATCTTGATCAAATGGTCGGGATGCTTTTTGCGGTTCATGGTTTCTTTTGGATAGTGCTTTCATGCCATTAAAACCAGCAATACATAATGGACTGATAACAGATTCAACCCCCCCAGCAATCATGATATCTGCATCATTTCGACGAATCACATGAAATGCTTCACCAATCGCATGCGCACCTGATGCACAAGCAGTTGATAATGTGGCATTCGGCCCTTTGGCATTTAAATGAATGCCGATCATTCCTGCTGACATTGAGCTTATCACAGATGGAATAAAAAAAGGATTGGTTCGCCGAGATGATCCTGAAATCAATTTGTGATGGGTCTGTTCGATTTGATGAAGTCCACCAAAACCACAACCAGAAAACACACCAACACGATGAGAATTTGTTTCAGAAATGGTCAGATTCGCGTCCGATAAAGCCATTCGTGATGCAGCTACGCCATACGCAACAAAATCTTCAACATGCCTCGCTTCTTTTTTTGAAAAAAAGTCAAGCCTGTCAAAATTTTTGACCTCGGCTGCAATCTGAGTTTCCATTTGCGATGCGTCAAACTTTGTAATGGGTCCGATTCCTGATTTACCCTGACATAGCGCAGTCCAAGTTTCATTTGTACCAATGGCCAGGGGCGAAATGACCCCCATTCCAGTAATAACGACACGTCGCACAGGTGATGTTGATTTAGACATTATTAAAATCAGGTATGTTTTTCTAAATAATCCAGTACATCTTTAACTGTTTTCATTTTTTCTGCATCTTTATCATCAATATCAAGCTCGAATTCTTCTTCCATAGACATAATTAATTCGACCAGGTCTAAAGAATCCGCACCAAGGTCATCAACAAAAGAAGCACCGGGAACGATTTCATCGGAATCAATCTCGAGCTTATCTGCAATAACGCGATATACTTTATCTTTTAATGACATAAAACACCTCAATTTAAATAAGTTAATACATAATTATAATAAATTTTACATAACCAACCCACCACAGACCTGTATCACCTGACCCGTGATATATCCAGCATGATCTGAAACCAAAAAACGAACCAATGCAGCAACATCTTCCGGATCCCCCATGCGCTTCATGGGAATACGATTAATTATTTTTTGATGTTGCGCATTATCCATTTTTTCGGTCATTTGTGTTTGAACAAAGCCAGGGGCAACAACATTTGCTGTAATTTGACGTGAAGCCACTTCCTGAGCGATGGATTTGGTAAATCCAATCAGACCGGCTTTTGAAGCCGCGTAGTTGCTTTGCCCCGCATTGCCAGTAATTCCCACAACTGATGAAATATTGATAATTCGTCCCCATCGCTGACGAATCATGGGTTTTAAAGCAGCCTTTGTACACAGAAATGCACCCCGAAGATTAATCGCTATGACATCATCCCAATTTGATTGCGGCATCATGGCGAGCAAGCCATCTTTTCGAATACCAGCATTATTAACAAGCACATGTATTCCCGATGCTTGTTGTAAAACTGCTTTAAAAAAAGCATGACAGTCATCCTGGTCTGAGATATCTGCACGTATTCCCAAACATGTGCCACCATTTTTTTGAACCATTGCACATGTATTTTGAGATTCACGATCATCTTGGGAAGCATAATTAAAAAAAACGTGCATGCCCATATTAGCAAGGGATTGAACAATACATTGTCCAATCCCTCTTGATCCGCCTGTTACAACGGCTATTTTGGGGGAATTATCGTTCATATCTGAATGGGTTTATGCTTCAACTATCATAACTGTTCGATTTTTATACGTTCCACATTCCGGACACATATGATGGGGTAATTTTGCCTCTCCACATTGTGGACATTTTTGAACATTGGGCGCAACCAATTTTTGATGGGTTCGTCGTTTATCACGCCTTGATTTAGAAATTTTTCGCTTTGGTAAAGCCATTGATTTGCTCCTTTCTGATCACCAAATTATTCATTTGCATAAATACCAGTGGTGTTTATTTAGTAAATCCTTTTTTATACAGTAGTCATAACAAAAAGTCAAGATTTTGAGTAATCTTGAATGTCATTTTTTTTTTGATTGCGATCTGTCTTTCTTTTCTTTTTTTTGAGATACCTTTAAAAATTGCTCATCATCACGTGGATCAAAACTGACTTCAAGTTTGATATTTATTTTAAAGCCTTTAATAAATTTTTTGATTTGCTCACCAACTTGGGCCTGTTCAATGATATTACGAATTTCTTCAGCAATAATCCGGATCAATTCATTCTTAGATTTAGATGTTTGCTGGATGATATACTGTACCAGGTCAGAGGGCATTTGAATGTCACTGAGCATTTTTCGAATGGTTTCTTCTGAAAAAAATTCACCAGACACTCCCAGCACAATTGCTTTTTTTAAGACATCCGGAATCAGCAAATCAATCGCTTTTCGAAATATATCCATGTCTTCTTTTGAAACATTTTTTGGATCGGATTTTTTGTTTCCCATAGACTTCCTGCCTGTTTTTTATAAAATAAATGAAGTTCGTTATTCGGTGGACATCATATCAGGAATATTTTTTTTTGCAACCTGATACTTGATAGGCGCATGCATAAAATAAGAATCATTCGAATGCGCCCTAAAATATTTTTTTAATCAACATTTTGCATCTCCGACGACACGATCCTATTGACAATAACATTTTTTTTTAGTAATAAAATTAAGTTTGTACAACAAAGGTATGCATTCAATACGCTGGATGCATTCAATCTAAACACGAATATAGACCAACAATCTATCTCGTTTGATGGTCATAAACAGGAGGAAGTCTTATGGGAAAAGGTGATAGACGCACAAAACGTGGAAAAATTTTTAAACAGTCCAACGGGAATTGTCGTCAAAAAGGAAAGAAGAAAAAAAACAAAGCAGAAACAGCCTAGATTCACTTGCCTGCATTTGATTGATGCAAATGCAGGCTTATTTTTATGCACCATCAATCTATCCCAGTAAGCCAAAGAAAAGGATATGCATAATGAAAAAACGCTTGTATTGGGTGTTCTTGTTATTGCTTGTATTGATCGTTATTCCAGTACTATATAATTCTTGTGAACCTAAGAATGCAAAAATACGAATCGCACTGGTCGGACCAATGACTGGAAAGAATGCAATAATGGGACAATCAATTATTGAAGGTGTACGTTTATTCATGAAAGGGGCTCGTGAATTAGATGAGTCTGTTCCTGAAATTGAAATTGATATTTTTGACGACCAAAACAACGCCAAAAAGGCGGCTGAAACAGCACGAGCCATTGTTGAACAAAATTCACATGTTGCAGTGATTGGTCATTTTTATAGTTCTTGCTCAATCAGTGCTGGAAAAATCTACAAGCAATATGGAATTCCCGCAGTTACCCCCACATCAACCAATGTTAAGGTCACCAAGGACAACCCCTGGTATTTCAGAACCATTTTCAATGATAACCTTCAAAGCCGATTTCTGGCCATTTATGCCAGAGAAGTGTTTCATACCAAAACTGCCAGTGTGATTCATGAAGACCTGGAATATGGTCAGAATTTAGCGGAAGTTTTTATTCAAAAGGCACGGGAACTTGGTATTCGGGTCAATAACATCTGGTCTTATGAAGTCAATTCAACGACTGTTGACAGACGCCTGAAAATCATTGTGAACGATCTGGCACGCAAAAAGAATGTTGGATTAATTTTTTTGGCCGGTCATAGTGCTGAAGGCAGTAAAATTATTAAAATGCTTAAGGACCGCAAAATAAATCACACATTTATCATGCCAGATTCATTTGCATCAGCAGCTTTTCAACGCAGTTTTGAACAATACTCCAAAGAACGTGAAACGCCCGGATTTTACACCAATGGTTTATATGTTACCACTCCTTTGATTATGGATACGGCCAATGAAAAAGGGCAGCAATTTGTTGATGATTTTATTGATACCTACCATCACAACCCTGGATGGCATTCTGCTTTTGCTTATGATACTGCTATGATTCTGTATCATGCAATTAAAAATACTGGCATTAAAGGAAACAAAGCAAATCTCACCAATGACAGAATCGCCATCAGGGATGCTTTAAAAAAAATTAACAGTCCAGATATTGCAGTTGAAGGCGTTACTGGGTTCAATTATTTTAATGAACATGGAGATGCTCAAAAGCCTGTCTCTATTGGTATATATAAAAATAAAAATATTGTTTCTTCTTTAACACAGCTTCAAATTGTTAATAATATTATGGATATTGATAATGTTGAAGCCGAACTCAAACGAAAGCGCCTGCTATACATTGATGATCAATATATGTATCTGACAAAAGTGGTTTATACAGGTATAAAATTATTAAAAATTGAAGATTTAAATACTGACACCATGACTGCGCATATTGATTTCTATCTATGGTTCCGATTTCAAGGTGATTTTTCAACAAAGGATTTTTCCTTTGCAAATGCATTGAGTGAACTTGAAATTGAAGGACCTGTTGAAAGAAAAAATCGGGATGATATCCAGCATCATTTATATAAAATATCAGGCAAATTTCATCTGGATCCATTTGAAGATTCCCCGCCTTTTGGTCGTCATATTGTTGGATTTGATTTTCGTCACAAGAACCTGAGCCGAAATAATCTGATTTTTGTTGTTGATGTTTTGGGAATGGGCGATGAATTAAGCATGTCATCCAAAAATGTTTCAAAAATTAAACATATACTGATCCCCTCCTCCAAGTGGTGCCTGGATCGGTTTATTTGTTATCAGGACACAGCTGAAGTTAGCACATTGGGAATTCCTGAATATATTAATTTAAAAGATGGCAAAGTCAAATATTCTCGTTTTAATTATGGGGTTCAGATAAAGAAAAGTCAGTTTAATTTTCGTGAAATTTTTCCGCGAAGTATCGATCAATATCTGATTGTTTTTTGTGTATTGTTTTTAATTCTAAGCAATTTACTGATCTATAAACAATTTTTTCTACATTTCAAAAATACCATATGGACCACTCAAATTGTGACCTTTTTCATACTACTTAAATGTGGTGAATTAATTCTTTTAGATTGGTTGTTTGTTCAAACCACTCTGGAAAAGCTTGTTTTGGTAAAGACTATTTTCGATGTTCTCTGGTGGCTGATTCCAGCCATTAGCATAAATATGGCAGTTAATCGGTTTGTATGGATCCCTCTAGAAGAAAAAACTTCAAGAAAAATACCAAGTGTTGCTCGGCGTTTTGTTGATACCCTTGTTATCGTTCTGGCAATTTTTGGTATTGTTGCCTATGTTTTTGGCGAAAAAGTAACTGGTCTTCTCGCAACATCCAGTGTTGCAGCCATGATTATTGGTCTGGGTGTGCAAATGAATCTTTCAAATATCTTTTCCGGAATTGCATTAAACCTTGAGCGTCCTTTTCGTCCGGATGATTGGGTCAAGATTGGAGAGTCTGACGAAGGCAAGGTTCTAGATGTCAGTTGGCGGGCCACACGAATTCAAACAAGAGATACTGCGATCATTCATATTCCAAATGGAGTTGTCAGTGAGTCGATAATTAAAAATTTCAGTTTTCCCAACAAAAATATCGAACAATTCATTGATCTGGACATTGACGCCCGCTATCCTCCGGCGCGTGTACAAAAGATCATTATTGATGCTCTCCTTTCAGTGGAGGAAATCTTACAATATCCAAAACCATTTACCCGACTGAAAGGCATAACCGATTGGTCTGTCGTGTATGGTGTCTATTATTATTTGGATAATTATGCAAAAAAAATGGCAATTGCAGAAGCAGTCTGGAAACGCGTTCGTGCGCATTTAAAACGAGCAGGCATTTCAAGAGCAATCAAGCGAGAACTTATGTACCTGGCGGATGACTCAGATCGTCAATCCGAACAACATCAAGAACCTTTAAATCTTATAAAAGATATTGACGTATTCAAACCCTTTTCTGATGAAGCCAAAGCATCACTGAGTAAACGCATTCATTCTTGCGCATTTCGAAAAAATGAATTCATTGTTCGTCAGGGTGATGAAGGGGATTCTCTATTTATCATTGTTGAAGGTGCAGTAAAAGTGCAATTGAGACAGCTGGATGAAAAAATTATTGATCTTGCTGTTTTAGGAGCAGGCAAATTCTTTGGTGAAATGGCATTGCTTACTGGTGAAACACGCAGCGCAGATGTTGTTGCCATTTCGGAAACGCATTTGATTGAGGTAACACGCGACGATATTGCACCGATCATGCAACAAAATCCTGAATTGTCAAACATGCTTGCAGAAGTACTGGCAGACAGAAAAGAACGAAATGAAATGATGATTGAAAATTCAGAAAACCAACAATTGGAAGACCAAAAAGCACCCCGACATATTGTTGGGAAAATTATGCAATATTTTGGGATCAATCGATAGAATAAAAAAGTGTATTGAAAACCTTTTTAAATATGTATCCCCGATTTATCAACACGAAACGAAATGGAACCAAACCCATAATGAAATGAACCTTTCGCATGAATATTTCCATTTGCAAGTTCTAAGCTTGCAGATGTTCCTACCCCCCATATTTTAAGAGAAATACCCCCTGATACACTTTTTAGAGAACCGGATTCATTAAACGTAAATGAGGCATTAGAAAACTTATGACCCCCCAGAGTCAAAGATCCCGAAGCTGTTAAATCTCCATTACTATTTTCATCAAATTTTAATGTTGTTGATGCAGCTCCTGGAACCTGAAATGTTGCCTTGACTGATCCATCAGAATTGATTTCTATATTTGAAAACTGAGAACTTAACTTACTTACTTTATTATATACTGAATCAAATTTGTTTAAAAAATTCTTTAAATCATCAGATGATGCGGCTTTTTTGACAAAATTCTTTAAAGAATTACCTGATAGTGTTTTTGCGTTCACAATGAGATTGTCAAGATCATCACCCGCTTTTGATGCTGCTTTAAGGAAATCATCTTTGATATCATCAGAAATATTTTTTGTGTATGAAACCAGGTCATTGATGGAATCACCAGCTTTAGCAGCGGCATTTGCAAAATCTTTTCGTGCGTTTTCACCTAGATCTTCAAGGGTATTTTTAAAATCTGCTGCAACATTACCGCCTGCTTCAAGGGCATTTTCTAAGCCACTGGCAATGTTCTTGGCGAGCTCTGTATTCACTTCTGGTGTAACAGATGCGTGGGTCACGTTAATTTTTCCTTCCATGACATCACTAAGATCAAGGGTCAACGATGTTGTTACGCCAAAGCCTGCAACTGTTTGACGTTGTGTCAGACTGAATTCACCTGACGTTGGATCGTATGAAAAATCCGCTTGCGCAAGATCAATTCCAATACCATAATCTCCAACACCAAACCCAAGGCCGCCTTTTACAGTTGCTGAAATGGCATTTGTATTGGCATTATATGTAACATCTGAAAGCTCCAGCGATACACCAGAACCAAATGAAAAACCGCCAAATGAAACAATTCTCTCGTCTTTTTCATTTGTAAAGGATTCAAACCTCATATCGTTGTAACTTAAGGAGAATACGTCTCTGTCAAGATCAAAAGCAACAAAAGCATTTGCACTTTCTGTATCCAGGTTTATTCCCAAATCTGAAAGCGCAGATTGCATGTCACCAAATCCTGGAATAAAACTTGTATCAAGACCGGATGAAAGATGTGCTTCAAAATAGCGACCATTTACAGTTTTTTGTGCATTTTCATCAAAATAATTACCATCAATCATTTTCGCTGTAAACGTGGATAAGGTGCCATCATTGTCATTCAATATTTTTGAAATATCAATCGTTTTCGTACCATCGTCAGATTTGGACATATCAAAGGTAAAGCCATCTGTTCTGACACTAAACCTATCCTGATCTGGATTAAAAACAATCGAAGCTGAAGAAAGGGTTGTATTGACATCAAGGCCAACTTTTTTGAGGGCATCCTGCAATTGATCAAAACCAGGTATCATATCTGTTGCAATTGATGCTGATGTTGACAACATCAAGGCGGTACCATTTCGTGTACCATCAGTAGATATCGTGCCACTCACAGTTGTTTCTATCCCCATACCGCTCAATGTTCCGCCATTAAAAGAAACATTGGTTGTATTGCCAGCCCCTTTTGAAATTGAAAAATCACCCTCGGAAATTGTCAGTTGTTGACCAAAAGCGTTAAATGATGCTTGCCCCTGTATTGACAAACCTTTGTTGTTTATTTTTACTGATCCTTGTACGTTCACACCACCTGAAACGTCATTGTTTAAAACCTTACCTCCAATGTTCACGTTAAGATTGTTTTGAGTTGAGGCACCGGTAATTTTGAAATTATCGTCAACATCAAGAACAACATCAACAGAGCTGTCAAGCCCATATGCAGATAAGTCCGCTTTACCAGTCGCCATTGTTGTGCCATCATTGTTTTTTGAGTAGACAATATCAGATATGCGAATATTGCCAATCGTGACGCCCTTCTCAGCGATATTTTGCTGAACCAACTCGTTATTTTTGGATTGAATCAGTCCCACTAAATCTTCTGTACTTTTTTGCTTGGCAGCTTGAGATATAAAATCAGTTTTTTCAGATCCGGACAACTTTTGTGTCATCTGAATAAAGGAACCAACACGATCACCCGATATTTCAGCCGCTTGAAGGAATTGTGCGCGTTCATCGCCTTCAAGCGCATTGGTTTGTTGAACGAGTTGATTGACATTGTTACCTGCATGGCTGGCCGCAGAAAGAAAATGAGATTGTTCAGAACCTTCTAGTTCTGAAACCAGCGTATTAAAACGATCATATTGATCCTTTGGAGGTTGTGCGATATCAAATAATAGCCCAAGAGCGGGATTTTCTTTTTGTTTGAGACTGATGCCAGTAGAAATAAACTGATCTCTTTCCTGACCGGTTAAGCCGAGTTCATCAGCATCCTTTTCAACGTTTTCAATATATTGATCTATGTTTGATGTAGAAAGAACTTGCTTGCTGATTGAATGGAGATCTATCGCAGATTCTTTTTCTTTTTTATTTTGGGATAATTGTGTTGATAGTCGATTTGTTTGAGCTTGCCCAATTTTTTTATGAATTTGTTTTAATTTTAATTCATGATGAAAATCATTTATTTTATGGATGTTACTTAATACTTTCATTGTTTTCTCCTTTTATTTAGGAATGCTCAAAAAATAAATTCCCCATTTCAAAATGCTTGACTCTTTAATTAAACACCAGGCATATGCGTACCAAACTGTTCATTTACGTTTTTTGAACCATGATTACACTGAAGAAGATGAAT
>Ga0272440_1002663_pt1 | contig 13751 bp, 10 predicted proteins | sample SSMMMBAug17_FD_192440 | JGI IMG/M metagenome (GOLD analysis project Ga0272440, IMG submission 192440) | Marine sediment archaeal communities from Little Sippewissett salt marsh, Falmouth, MA, United States - SSM-MMB-Aug17 | ecosystem: Environmental > Aquatic > Marine > Wetlands > Sediment ...
GGATATTGATATGCCCAAGTTAAATGGTTTCGAATTGGCTGAAGAAATTAGACAACATCCCGTATTAAAGAATATGCGATTGGTTGCTTACACCAGTAATACCCGAAGCTTAACCCAAAATGCCAATCCGAATTTATTTTCTATGGTTGTATCTAAACCTGTATCCGACAAAACCCTGGAGCAGGTTATTAATGAAGCCAATTATTCTTTTGATGGAGAAAAGGATTTTTGCTCGTTAATCAACAAAAAAATTCTGATTGTTGATGATAATACTGTCAATCGTTTTATTGTGAAAAAACTCTTAGAAAAACAAGACATGATCATCGATGAAGCTGAAAATGGTCGTATCAGTATTCAAAAAGTAAATGAAAACCAATATGACTTTGTTCTGATGGATCAATTTATGCCTGAAATGGATGGGATTAAATCAATAGAAGAAATCAGAAAAAATCCTGATCATAAAAATATTTGTATTCTTGCTTACACTGCCAATTCTGAAGATATTGCGTTGTTTTTGGAAAAAGGGGCCAATGGCGTTGTTAACAAACCGGTGGATAATGAAAGTTTGATCAGTGAGCTTTGTCAAGGTAAGTAATGTGGCGTAGAGACATAGAAGGTTATGTCTCTACGATTATTTTTCCTACCTTTATAATTCAACAGTCCTCACCGATTTCACAAGTGGCAAATTTAAAATATCGTCCTGAATGGTTTTTGAAACAGGTTTGTCTGTTACAACAAAGATCACATTAAGATCCCCCTCAATGGCGCGACCCACATGCATGGCGCTAATATTAATATTGTTTTTGCCCAATTCAGCGCCCATACTACCAATTGCACCGGGTTTATTTTCATTTGTAATGATCAACAGATTTCCCTCAGGTGTCAGTTCCACGCGGTAATTACTTACCCGAACAAGCTTTGGATCTTTTCCAAACAAGGTACCGGAAACAATGTTTTCCTTATCTCCATACTTTACTCGAATATTGATTAAGTTCTGATAATCTTCTGAATATTCATTTTTAGTGACTGAAACCTTGATCCCCCTACTTTGTGCAATGGATCCTGCATTGACAAAATTCACAGCATACTTCACCACGGGTTCAAGCAACCCCTTGAGTGCTGCTGTGGTTACTGGCGAAATATCCATTCCTTTAAAAGAACCAAGATACTCAAGATTGACTTCAGTAATGGGCTGATCAGCCAATTGTGCCTGTAAAGATCCCATACGATCTGCCAGTCTCAGATATGGACCAAGGATTTTCATTAAATCACCACTGACATTGGGTGCATTCACTGCATTTCGGATGGTATCATTTTTTAAATAATCAATAATCTGATCCGCCACATCTGATGCGACATTTGATTGGGCTTCTTTGGTCGATGCGCCCAGATGCGGTGTACAGATGACATTGTCCAAAGAAATTAGAGGTGTTTCACCTGGAGGTTCTGTTTCAAAGACATCCAGCGCAGCGCCAGCAACCTGTCCGGATTTTAAAGCATCGTACAAATCCGATTCATTGACAATGCCGCCACGTGCACAATTGACAATCATGACGCCTTTTTTCATTTGATCAAAGGCAGATTTATTGAGTAAATTAAAAGTTTCTTTGAGCTTGGGGACATGAATCGTGATGTAATCTGCACGTTTGTATAGTTCTTGTAAAGAAACGCTTTCATAACCATGTTTTTGAATCTGGTCTGGCGTAACATGAGGATCATAAACAATCACCTTCATTTTCAGGCCCCTGGCACGATCAGCGACAATTGAACCTATTTTTCCCATACCGATCAATCCAAGTACTTTATTATAGATTTCACGTCCCTGAAGCGTTTTCTTTTCCCAACGTCCCTGTTTCAAAGACATGGTTCCTTGTGGAATATTTCGTGTCAACGCCAACATCATGGATATGGCATGTTCGGCAGTGGTAACAATATTGCCAAGCGGGGTGTTCATCACAACAATGCCTTTTTGCGTAGCTGCTGGAATATCAACATTGTCCAGTCCAATTCCAGCACGACCGACAACTTTCAATCGATCTGCAGCATCCAATATATCTTTTGTCACTGTTGTTGCACTACGAATAATCAGCGCATCGTAATCCTTGATGATTGATTTGAGTTCATCTGGGGAAAGTCCTGTCTTGACATCAACGGAAATACCGTCGCAAGCCTCAAGCATTTGAATGCCATTTTCACCCAATTTATCACTAACCAATACTTTCATTGTTAATTCCCTTTTATGGGAAATGTTCCCATATGTTTTTCCCAGTATTCACGCAATCGTTTTTTTTCATCATCTTGCGCTTGCAAATAGGATAACTTAAAATTATTGACATGAAACTGGATATCGTTTTCACTTGTGTTTGTCTGATTCATAGTTTTTAAACTCTGGACCAGATATTTACCAGATCTTTCAAAACGACCTTTTAAACCTTCTAAAATACTGATATCAAAAAGTAATTCACCATATACAGGGGCTTTTTTGTCATCAATACGATCAAAAATAGCCCGGGACATTTGATAGTATTTTGTTGCCTGATCATATTCCCCACGATTTTGAGACATTTTTCCAAGGCCCTTGTATAACACAGCAACAGTATGTGGATCAGTATTTCCTACCATAGCAAACGTTCTGGCATAATACATTTCTGCAGATTCGAACTCACCCTGAGCCTGAGCTGTTTGTGCTGCTTTTTGGTAAACGGATATCAAATTTTGAGTCATGCCCATTTTTTCATAAATTTTCATGGCTTTATGGAACCAATGTTCAGAAATGTCATATTCACGTCTGTCTGTGGCAATAATTCCTAACTGTTGATATATCGTTGCTGCCCTATATTCATCCCCATACAATTCAAAAATTTCCATTGCTCTTTCATACCATTGTTCCGCTCGTTTCAGGTCCTTTTTTTCATAGCCAATTTTTCCCAATTGCCGGGAAATATCAGCTGCCTCATATGATTCACCGTCCCTGGTAAACGTTTTAAATGCAAGTTTGAGCCATTGCTCGGCGACATCGGAATTGCCGGTTTCATGTAACACTCTTCCCAATTGGTGCTGTACACTGGCAGTTTCATACTCCCTGTTAGATTGTTCAAAAATATCTAGTGCTTTTTGTAACCAGAGTTTTGCTCTGTGAAATTGACCTTGTTCTTCTGCGATATGAGCCAATTGAAACAATGTAATACCTTGCATTTGTGGATCTTCAAGTGCCTGATGAATGGCCACCAATTCAACAAAGCATCGTTCTGCCTTGGCATAATTCCGATTGACACGCGCCAGTGCCGCAATGATCTGCATCAATATTCCGGAATGATCATACATGCTTTGTTTTCGAGCTTCATCATAAGCCCGATGGAAGGTGGCATTATTGAAGTAACACCATATCTGTTTGCTGAAACTATCCATTGATTTCATATTTGCTGCCAATCGTGCAATCACATGAACAAAGGCACCAGACCAGTCGTTACATACATTTTCAGGTTCACAAGACATGGAAATTCGTCGCAAATATTCTGTTAATATTGGAACAACCAGATAGTTTTCTGTGCCCGGGATATATTTTGAAATCAGATGATTATGTTCAAAGAAAGAGATCAGGTCTTTTACCATCTTTTTGACAACCATTTCTGCAGATATGCCCATTACTGATGATTGATAAATATTGACAATCGATTGAAATAAATCTGTCTCAATGCTACCTTCATACAGTCCCAATGGTGGTAACAAGTAATGCGCGTTTGCTGGTAAATCTGAAACCACCATATCCATCATTGCCATCAGATGTGTCCGAAATTCTTTTGATGTCGTATTGCCAATACGCATAACATGATGTCTGTGTGCATGATATCTGGCAATCAGCGATTCCGGGCGTTGATATTGCAATCGTGGCAAGAAGAGTTGCATGGAAAGTGGATGCCCGCCTATAATTTGCATCAAGCGCTGCATGTCTTTTTGTTTGAGATCCATCTGAATATCATAAGATTGGAGTATTTGTTTCGCAACCGCATTGCTTGATGATTCATCAAGGGGGGCTACTGGAAAAAACGAAAATACGTCAGGATCACGTTCAAAATAAAAAAAATCATCTGGTTCGGAGCTAATTAGTAAAAATTTTGAAATCACGCCGTTCATATTGAAAAACAGTTCTTTTAACATCTTCATTTCATCATCAGGAAAAATGGGATCAAGATATTCTGACATGTTGCCGGTTGCTTTTTCAAAATTATCAATAACAATCGTATGCGGTTTCATGGAAAGAATATACGTAATCATATCGATTTTTTGATTTAACGTAGCGTTGAAAAAGTCTTTTTTTGGCGAATGGGCTGCGATGCTGTTGAGTATGAATTCAATTGTTCGAATATTGGGTAGCGAAAACCAGAAGATCTGATGATACTGTGTTTCTTTTTCAGTTAGTTTTTTTATAAAATTGCGAACCAAAGCTGTCTTGCCAATGCCGGTTGGTCCCTGAACCATAATAACAGGCTGCTCAGAATAGAAATAGCTTTCTAACTGTGTCATCTCATATTGTCTTCCAACAAGATTGGATGAAGTTGTATCTTCAAAAACCAAAACATTTTGAATCATTTGAAAATTCATTAAATTATTTTCCTTAAACACTTGAATATCGAAAGTAGATAAACTTTAAATGTAAATCATTTTTCATTGATCGCAAGTAATTTTTCATGATTTTCAGGCACGTATCGGAATACCATGACTTTGATCTTTTGTTAAAATTTCGAATGCTGCCCGGTAATCTGTTTGAAGTACGACAGGTTCTTTTTGTGAATCACTGGGATCAGACAATTGAATTTCACACCTGGCAATTTTTGTATTTAAACAGTGTTTGACACCACCCTGTGGGTTATAGTAATTTAAACCAACAACGTTATCCATTTCCGTGGTAATGGAACCCTCAATTTTTTCAGTGGTCGTTTCTGATGAAAAGTCCCACTTAAAGAATTCAATCGATGCATTTGCACGAAGGCTTTGTGGAATGCTGTTCAGTCGGTATTCCACGCCTTCATGGCGAAGGACCATAATTGTCATGAAAGGCGCCCAGAATGGACCATAGCGCATTCGTGCCGTTGCGATTTCAAAGCAACTATCGGGATGAGAATCGAAACCCGTAACCTGTCCCCAGGCATAGTGGTCCGTGTGCTTGACACCCCAGTTATGATTTTGACTGCCAATCCAGTTGTCAATGCTGTGGGCCACACCATTGATATTGATTGTTCCAGAAAAGACTGCCAGTGGCTTACCAGACACTGTCTTTGCTTTTGGAAAAGGCATATCGTACATTTTGCGTTGAAGTAAAAAAAGGGGATGTTCACTGCTTTCATAGCTGATATCCCAGAATATTAGCTTATCAGCGGTTGCTGCACGGCCCTTGCATTGCGTTTCATTTAGGCGTGAGTCTCCCAATGTCATATTCAACTCATTGCTATAAAAGATACAATTCTCTATGGGATTCTCTGTCTTTGCACAGACATGGTGTCCTGTTTCTCCATCAAAATATACGGCCCAAACTTCTCCAATCGCTGTTTTTTTGTTTTCAGGACTGATTAGCGCGTATCGAATCCAGAAAGCCAAAGGTCGATCAGGATGATTTGCTTGCAATATATAACTTTCATAATGTCCGGCACGCTTATGAATGGCATAACGTGTGTTGTTGGCTGTTCTTGGGTCTATGACCGGCCAGGAAAATGGTAATTTAAAGGCTGGCATTTTATCCTCCATTTGCGTCATCAAATTTGATATTTTGATATGTTTAGGGCAATTATTATGCCAAAACTCTGAAGAAAAATTATTCTTCTTTTACTTGAATGTCTTTTTTTTGGGTTTCAACGCGATTTTTGATGGCTTCCATAAAGCCTTTCATAATCGTACCTGATAAATAACGTTCCACGCTTTGAGGTACGGGAATATTTATTTCTACAACAGATGAATAGAATAAGATTGATTTTGTGCCATTATCAAAGGGCTTCAAGTAGCTGAAACCTTCGATATTCTGTACGGCACTACTACTTTTTGTCAATGATAGACCTTGCTTTTTCAGTGATTGAATGCGATCATATTTAACCAATTCCCATTTAATAAAAAACTTTTTTTGATCAAACAAGGCATCCAGGGTATATGTTTTTCGAATAAAAGGCACCGGAATTTTGATATGCCCTTCAATAAACGATTGAAAAAAAGCTGGATGCTCTCGAAATGTTTTTTTTTGAATGGTTTTATAATATTTGAGGCCTGGAACAAACTCTCCATAATTATCCCAGTTTTTAATTATTGTCCAGACCGCCTCCTGAGGGGCTTCAATCATGATTACACCAACAACCCGCTTTTTTCCTCCGGCACCTTCTGATTCGAGGGTTTCAACAAAAGTTTGCAATTCTCCACTTTTTAAAATCTGTTGATCCAGTTCAACATTCAGATCTGCAACATTTGTTGCATTTGCAATTGATACAATGCCTGAAAATATCAAGCAAAAAATTGATCGAATCATTTATACTAAACTCTTGATAAAAAAATTTCCAAAACAAATATTGCTCAGTTGAAAAGGCTTTTCAATAGCAGAGGGCTTCTGGTAATAAAGAAAATCATCAACAAATTCCATAAATGGGATTTGCCAATGATTACCAGAAAAGTCTTACCTGTCTAATTGGAAAAGATATCTTTTAAACATTCCTAAGGAATACTCTTATAATAAGTTTCCCATTTTGGCTGAACTCCCAAATCTTTATATTTGGGAGTCACACGCTTTGCCTCCCAAATATAAAGATTTGAGACTCCAATAAATGGGGAACTTATTTTTCGAGTATACCTAAATAAAATATTTTAGTATACAGTTCCTCAATATAAAAAGCAAGTACAATGGGGAAAAAATGAGAATCAATATTATTAATTCATTCCATTCAGATCATTAAAACAATCAATTGAAAATAATCCACTGGTTGGGTTTAAAGATTGGTTGTTTCAATTCGTTAGAATATCTCATACGAAAAGATATCTCATTTCAGAAGAAAAATCAGATATATCTGATTGACATTATATAAAACATCTGGCATCCATTAAAAAAGACCGGTCAACTCCATATCAATTATTGAATGAATAGCTATGAAAAAATAACATCTTTTCTTTTGTTATTTTGTTAAAAACCCCCTTCTAAGATCCCTAAAATTAGCAAAATTTAATAATTGACGTATTGCCTAACTGTAAAATATGATCCTCCAACTTTGGTTTTTCCTTGCATGGAACATGCTTATTTGCTTAACTCGTATTTTTTTGAATTAAATAATCCGCAAATTAAGAAGGCAGAACTTATGCCAGGAAAAACGAAAGTTGGACGATCATAGTGTATGTTAAACTTTATTGATAGATAAATAAGGCAAAGTTGCATTACACACTAAAAAAATGTTGACAAACTAGTGTAAGTTTAATAAAGAAAAAAATACGGTTTCCTGAAATATACAGGAAGTTGGACGGCCTATCTTCTAAGGCCCATATTATTCGATAAGAATGATCCCATGAAGGAACACCATCCAAAAAAGTTGGCTCCTTTGGGATAAAATTATTTTAATTGTTATCACTAAAGGAGTGTATCCATGAATGTCTACATTACCCCAGAAAAAATTAGTTCTTGTTTTGAGGAATATGGCAACGATATTCCACTTCATAATGATGAAGAAAAACGCAACTTAATCAAAACCGCACTTAAAATTTCAATCTTTTACGAAACACACAGAAAAGACTGTGAGATAATTTTATACCTTATTGATAAATCAAAAGGCAAATATATATTTATGGAAAATGATTATGAAGATTCTTTCCTTGATGAAAAGGATTGCATTGAATTTTGCAAAATGCTTATTGCTGATAATCATTTAAATATGGAATGGTATTGGCATTTAGGAAGGAGCATGATCCTGATAAATCAAAAGAATAATTCATGGGAAATGGACAATTTTTGGATGCATATACTAATAATGAGAATGCTTTTTATTGAGCCTCCTACAGACCATTCGAAATTAGTTTCCAATCTTCTATTGAAAGTAGAGCCAGACATATTGCAGCTAGCTCCTTTTTGTATGAAAAATATTAATTTCGATAAGAACAACTCTATCAGCTCAGAAATTTATAAACATTTGGACAGGTATCGTAATGATCCTGATGCTAAAAACACTATATTTCTATCGCTGAATGAAATAGTAGACTATGAGAAGAATCCCGAAAAAAAAGATTCGTGGCTTAAGCTGTTTATGCCTCAGGCTATTAATTCATATATGAATGGGAATTGTTCTTTTTTTAACAAAGTGTCAAAATGGATGGACAATAGCCTATGGGCAACCCCTTCAAACGCTTTTGATATGTTATTGGATATAGAACACGAAATTAATAAAGATCATATATTATACACAAATTCATCAGGATTTCAGAGATCCTCTCAACCTTCCTATCTTCTCAGGTTCATTAAAGCCTTTTTTGAACAGGATACTTTTGATCCGGAACCTATACATAAAGTTATAGAAAAACATCCTGAAATCAAACATCTGCTTCTGAATGAATTAAGTTTTGATCAAATTTTCGAACATTTTGATGGGCTTACTTCTGCTTATCCCGAATTATTTTTAAAAATCACTGCAGACGATTCAAGTGAAAGTATTCAAGAAATTCTTGATAAAAATGATCAACTGAAAAAACATCTAAAAAATAAGAAATTGTTCATACCAATAATCAAAGAGCTATATGATGAATCTAAAAACAATCTATTATCTATTAAATTAGCATTGTTATATATGATTGGGCCGGGCAAAACCTTAAAGGATGCCTTGGAAGTGATTCAAAAGAGTTTTGAACAACAAAAGGATCCCTTTAGTTTGCTATTCTTTCACGAAAACTATGATACCAAAATATTAATTGAATTTATTAAAAAATGGGATGGAATAACAAGTAAGGACATTTATCTTTTTTTAAAAAAGTATCCTTGGACAATGATGATTCTTAGAAAACATGAGTCTATAGAAAAAATTCAAAATATATTAGAATATCCTGAGCCGATTTGTGAAATACTATTGCAATACCCTGCATTATTAAAATACATAGGAAATGCAAGAAAAGTAATTGAAGGACGCAATGAGTTTATCCCAAAAGTTATGGCAGAAGGTTTGTTTGATCCGATAGTCCAAATATATATACTTCAGGAAATAAATACTACCGAAGCTGTCAGACAATCCCAAAACAGTATTAAAAATTTGAGTGATGAAGATTTTTCCAAATACATGATGAATAAAATAAATGAAAGATTTATAAAAAATGATGCTAAAGATGATAATTTTATTGAATTATTAAAAGACAGGAAAAGTGAGATTGCCTACCCTATTTGGGCAGAAATGATCAAAAGAATAGAGTTTAACATGTCAGGGGCATTATCATTTTATATTTTTACCTGCCTGGATCTGAAAGCAATAGTGGAAAGTTTAAATAAATCTCATGTATTTTATTTGCCGAGATTGTTTTCAAAAGCATATAGATACCGGCCTGATTCCCTGAAAAAAATATTAATTTCAGTCAAGAATACATTTGCAAACAGGGTTATTCTTTTCGGTGATGATCTCAATAATAACAATCAATATTTAAAGGAAATACTGGATCTGTTTTTCAGAGGTGAGAAGCATAAAGGAAACCTTATTATTGACTTTAATGTTGCAGTTGAAGCTCTGCGTTCCCTCTGTGAAGACAATCAAATTAATGATTGCACCAAGCCTTCTAAACTTGAAAAACAAGTAAACGTAATTCATATCCCTAAAATAAAATACAAAACAGATTGCACTGAATATAATAAATATGCTGATCAATTTTGGAAACTCTATAATAAAAATCCTTTTGATATTAAATCTATTGGATTTCTATTTGTCATTTCAGAGTATTGTACAAAAAATGCTGGCAAAATCTGGCAAATCTATGAGAGTAAACCTTTTGATAGTGATTACATGGGATCCCTGTTCTATCACGTAATAAAAAATGAAAGCTCTATCGAGAAGAAAGAACTTTGGCTTAACAGAATGTTCAACCTGATAAAAAATAAAGTGGAAGGCTGGGAGTCTTTTCTTTTTTGTCTTTTAAGACTAAGAAAGCAAAAAGAATTTGTATTTAATCCATTATATTTTATGAGAATGGATACCATGATATCCGTGTTGAAAGAAGAATTTTTAAGAATTATTGAAAATCCTGATATAGCTCAGATGGTCAGAAGAGATGATTCATCAGGTGTTATAATTGAAATATTGATATATTATTCTGGTTTGAAAATTTGGAAAAAGGCTCAAAAACAACTGCAAGATGCAGGGGTATCAAATGAAAATATCATCAACCTTTTTACTTTACCGCATTCGTTTTACCCTCACCGGCTCAACCTGAATACAGTTTTTATAAAAGCAGGAATAAAAGATAAAGAACAAAGAAATAAAATGTTAGACCGCTGCGATGATGATATTTTACCGGGACTATTGCGATTAGTGTTAAACACCTTAATAGAATCAAAGGTTAACTTAGTTGATCCTGTTGGAAGAGACGAACAAAGAGATACATCAACCATTTTGTTTCTTAAATCGGTTTATATAGATTATCCCAAAGGATGGGCTAGAGCGATTGTTAACATTTTTAAAAAGTATAATCATCTTAATTTACATTGGTATCGCGGTATTGCTTTTGCTCTTGGAAAACTAAGAGAACCAATGGGAGGGAAAGTACCAAAATTATTGGCAAAAGCAGCAACTGATGAATCTCATCCAAAAAATGAGAGAAAAGCACGAAAAAAGGTCGCTGAAATACAAAGAAGTCTTTTTAACCGAGAAAATTATCATATAGGCGCAAAACAATCTCCTAATCGCAAAGTACTAGGAGCTCGTAATAGCATTGTAGATGCTCACAAAAAATTTGTTGCATCATTGAATAAATAAACAATAAACCTTAATTCATATCAATCCTGCTGTTCCTTCTGCCAGTTGGGTGTAAGCGGTCTTTATGGCTGATCCCCGCCGGTTATTTTTTTAACCGGAGCAGCATTTATAAGGCTGCATCTATGAATATCATTATATTTGTAAAGTTATCTCTCCTTGATGCAGACCTTTGCACCAAGGAGGTAAATATGTTAAATAATCAGCCTTTTAGCAATCATGCTTTGTTGAGATTACATCAACGAAACTTACAAAAAGAGGCCATTTACAAAACTATTGAATTTGGAAGGAAGTCACAGGCTAAAATTAATCGAACAAAATATCAATTAAACCTGCCGTGCACTGAAGCCCTTGTTTCGAGCGAAAGTTTCGAAAAATCGGTTTCTATTTTTGTTATCGTCGCTGAAGATGGTACAATTGTAAGCTGCTGGAAAAGATCATGTGGAGGTGGGCAATGAATATAAAACATAGTCAACCGCCACCTTCTGTCAATTATCACCTTTGGAATCAATGCAATATGCGATGCCGCTTTTGCTTTGCAAAATTTCAGAATCAAGAGGGAATACAATCCAAAAAACATCTTAACAAAGCCGAATCTCTTGAACTTACAAAGATTCTGGCGACTCATTTTGATAAAGTCTCTTTTGTCGGTGGAGAACCGACATTGTGTCCCTGGTTGGGAGATCTCATCAAACAGGCGAAATTAATGGGTAGTACAACGATGCTAATCTCCAACGGTTCTATGCTATCTGATAATTACTTAAAAGGTCTTGACGGATGCCTTGACTGGATAGCATTAAGTCTTGATAGTGTGCATGAGAATATAAATTTTGATCTTGGTAGAAGTGTCGGAGAAGAAGTTTATAATGCTTCTTACTATCAAAATCTTTCCAAAAGAATAAAAAACAATGGCATTCGCCTTAAAATTAATACTGTAGTCAACGCACTAAACGTTGATGAAGATATGAGCACATTAATCAGGACTATATCACCTGAAAGATGGAAAATTTTTCAAGTACTTCCTATTGAAAAACAAAACAATGGTAATGTTGAAGACTTGTTAATTACAGAAAAAAAATTCTATGAATTCGTGAAACGTCACCAGATTCTCAAATCATATGGTATTTTAGTGATACCTGAAACGAATGAAATGATGACTGGAAGCTATGCTATGGTCGATCCTGTGGGTCGGTTTTTCGATAACACTATGGGATCTTATCATTACAGTTGCCCTATTATAGAGGTCGGTATTGAGACATCATGGAATGAAATTTCTTTTTCTGCTATTCAGTTTTCTAGGAGAAAAGGCTACTATAATTGGAAACGAGTTTAACCAATATCCTTTCCTTTTCATCTGTAAATATGAATTCTTGTTCTAGTGAATTATAATTTATGTGTTTCGGCATTATTGATGGTTTGTCATTCAAGACGTCAGAAAATGCCTTTAAGAATTGGACAAAATTTGATTTACCTGTTCCATTTGCTCCAATAAGTAATGTAAAGTTAGTTACACTTGGTTTTAAGTCTGATTTTTAATCGATTACGTGGATATTCAGCGGTCCGACCCCATTTTTATTCTAACTTATCATTCCAATGCAAAACCTGTATATTGGCGTTCTTCTCGTGGATAAAATCCTAAAACAATTGATTCTTTTGAGATCCCTTTAGATAAAAGTTCATCAACAACTGATCTCGAAGTACCATCGTATTGAATCCATATTTTATCATTTTTAAGATCAATATGAAGAACTGTGCCATGTTGCCTACGAGATCCATCCCAACCTATATGCATAACTTCATAATGATCTCTTTCTGTATCGATAATTTTTTCAGTTTCAATTTGTCCATGCGAAGGTACATAACTGGCGTATTCATCAATTATTTGCTTAATAATTTCTCTATAGTTAGCAATTAAAGCCATTTTATACTCCTTTCACCTTTTGGATCAAAAACAATGAGCTTAATGTCTAAACTCTCAATAATTAATTGACCAAATTTATCTGTAAGAAGATCCTCATATGTTCGTTGTGGTACAGCAATATACAATATTCGATCTGGTTCAATTTGTGTTAAGAGACTACGATAAATAGCAAATTGTCCAACAGCCTTTTCTAATTCATTTATTGGTGATGGACTAATAAAACTTTTAATTTCAATTGCAACTTTTTGATTATCTTTCTGAGCAGCGACAAAACTTTTTTCTGCCCCTATATCAACAAAAAGGTTTTTGCCGCCATAAGACAATGTATATGGATCATGAGTTATTTTCCATTTCTCTTTTTTAAGCGATTGAATTACGACATCATGGTAAATATCTTTTGCTGACATATGATCCTCGTCAATATTTTTAATTTTTTAAAAAATTTCAATTCTATAAACAGAATCTTGTTCTAATACTCTTTATATTTATATTTCATTTAATATATTGATTATATCAAAAATTTGATATGCTGTCTATCTATCAACTATCGATATCATCAGAGTTTAGTTTATCACATTTTTTTCAGTTGTCGAGTTCATTGGGCCTTAAAATTTTTCTTTGTGTTTTGTTGAATTTTATACTGCTGACAGTCCTTGTGAGGCTACTAATTATCACTTTCGTATTATGTTGGATGTCCGATCAGTTAGCGATTTCGGTCTCAGTTTTCACTTTCGTTTTTTATCAAATATCCACGCAGTAAACATTCTCAGTGAATCTCGATTTCATTCTCTGAAATTTATTGTAGAAACAAATTATTTAGTACTAAATTGATTTTGTTACAACATTCCTCGCCCCAAGTTTACGAAGATAAT